>Ga0116227_10010591_pt1 | contig 16006 bp, 8 predicted proteins | sample S1TSphgellanicum_FD_89693 | JGI IMG/M metagenome (GOLD analysis project Ga0116227, IMG submission 89693) | Host-associated microbial communities from peat moss isolated from Minnesota, USA - S1T2_Fb - Sphagnum magellanicum MG | ecosystem: Host-associated > Plants > Peat moss > Unclassified... | reverse complement strand
TATAACCTGGCTGATATATGTTTTTGAAATTTTTCATATACACTTACCCAGCTGATATATTAAAATCAGTGCCCAACACTGGTTTACACTTTACACCTGCACTGCAGGGACTTATTGAATCTATGAGTATTTTCATCACTGATAATTCATAAAAATTTAAAAAATAAATTTTTTTTAGGGAAATTTAGTGTGTTTTCTTGCATAAATCAGCAACAGGTCTTAAATGCAGGCAGTACAAAAGTACTGCTTCATTTCTTTCTTCACTGTCTAACCCTTAGCCTGAATCATATTTTGCCAAAAAGCTGTGGGCAATGATGCTCAAACACATTTGGTTTCATGATTGCACACATTTTGGGTGTGTTCATTAGACACACACCCAAAATGTGCATAATTCACAGAGACCCAAATGTGTGTCTGGGCAGCATCAATATGTGTGTAGGCTTCACCAGACACATTTTAATCAGGCATCTGGGCAGGCATGAGAAAAGAAATACAGTAATACTTTTGTATACTGCCTGCATTTTTAAACCTGCCATTGATTTAAGGTTGGGGCCATTCAAAAGCCCTTGATCAGGGGTTTTATGAGGTTTCTCATCAGACCAAGTCTGAACTTTTGTTGTTTTGATCACTAGACCCACCAACACAAAGCACTCCCAAAGAAAAACCTCTGCCTTTTGGTAACATTATTGATCAAAATCTCTCTTTCTCTCTCTCTCTCTCTCACTGATTTTGCAATCACACACCTTTGGGACATCCAAAGCCCAACCCTTGGGGGCCTTTACTGTGGTAAAACAAAAGGCAAACCTCATTAGAAGCCTAAACAAAGGTAGATCATGGGGCAACAAGAGTGGGACAGATCCTATACCTATTATTCAGGAGTGGGAGAAACCTTGTACTTATTAAGTAGATATAAGAACATTATCAATCATAAATAGTAGGTGTAGGATCCCTAGTCACATCCTTAGATCCCTCTTCTTTCCTTCCCTCAGAGGTATATTGAGGGATCTAACGTGCTTTTCCAAATATACAGTGTAATTTCTTTGAGTGTTATAACAGGGAAGTGAAGGAAGTTTACTTCCCATTTTGGTGAAGACCTAGCAAAAATAGTACTTCCTTTCATTATAGAAGTTGGGCACGGTTAAACTTTTTTGCCTTTAGTTCTAGAAGTTGGGACTTGGGGTGAAAGTTTTTCTTTTTCTTTTTGTTTAATAATAGAAGCTTCGATCAGGCTTTTTTTCCTCCTTATGCTTTTTTCCTTTTACAAGTAGAAGTTAAGACCTGGTATAATTTGTATGTTTTTCCTTTCTAAATAGAGGTTGGGACTTGTCCAAAAAAAACATCTTATGCAGAACAGAAGTTGGGACATGGTTTTAGAATTTCCATATTTTTCCCTTTCAAAATAGAAAGTTGGACCTTGGCTGTTGCCTTCGCCCTTAAAATCTTCCCTTTTTAAAATAGAAGTACAAACCTGGCTAAAGCTTTTTTCCTTCAGTTGGACCTAGCTAATTTTCTTGTTTTGTAGGTATTATAATTGGGCCAGGGTGAACCAGAACCTAAACCAGCCAGCGTCTTATTATTTTGGGTGCAAAGTTTCGCCAAAATGCAAAAAAAAGGAGAATATTCTTTTCACAATGTGCCCCTTTTTTTGAAAAAAATCTCCAAACTTTGCCCAAAAAAATTTTGAATTTTGTTTGGCCAATTAATTTAAATTTAAAATCATTTTAAAAATTATTTTCTTTTACTATTTAGAAATTAGAACCTATCACCATTTAACACTAAATCCCTCTCGGGGTGCTAGCCAATGACACAACATCAGAAAATTGAAAAAAAAAAATCGAAACCAGCACCTTCACCTTAACGAGTGCAGCATCTTGCTAGATGGGCTATACCATGGTAAGACGGCAGCTTGAACAGAATTAATGAACTGTTTTGGATGAAAGTTCAGACTTTGGATGAAACTATTTTGGAATCGTTTTAAAAAACTGGGTTACATGAAACTTTGGATGAGACCACATTAATTAATTAATTAATTAATTTCGAAGATTCCATGCCCCAAAATTGAATATTCCTCAAGTATTCTCAAAGCTTCTCTTGTTACTTTTACAAAAAAATATTTATTCAAAATCATAGCATGTCTGAAAATAAGCCACTTGGTGTCAGAGTTGCCAATGTACTAGAGTATTCAACCCAGTATATGTTAAATGTGTACCAACCTTGATTCAGTGAGTGGCTATACCCTACACTTAATTGGAGGTACCTAATTGTACATGTTTCCCATTCCTTTTTCTGCCGGTTGAAGATTGTAGAAAAGGTTCAAAGGGCCCAGAAACTTAGTGCTTCGTTAGGCTCCAAATTTTGATAAGCATTTTCAACAAGCTTGTTTGATTGCACTTTGATTTATAGCTAATTTCAAAGAGTTTTCAAAAGCCTGAAATATTCTTTTGTTAGAGCAGGACCACCAAGCTGAAAAGTAATACTGGCATGTAAACAACAATTTGGGTGAAGTTCAGACTTTAAACAAACAGGAACTGGAGACTTTGAATTAGTCTCTAAGTAAGGAGAGACTGAGTTTGGACCTGTATATATGCACATAATACAGTGTCCTTGGATCTGCTCTTAGTGTGTTCATGCTCCAACATAATAAGCTGAACCATATTGTTGCTCACCATGCAGGAGCATTATAGTGACAGCTTGGGAAGAGGCCAGAAGAGTCCTGGCATCATGACAGTGCAGCATGGCCATTCGTTCAATTGCTAGAGCTTAGCAAGAACAAGTGACCAGAAAGGCAATGAATGTCTTTCTCTCCTTTCGAAAGGACCACCCACAATTCAAGGCCTGCAATCACCAACACCACACCAGGCCAGAGTAAACCAGCACCCACCAGCAAACCATGAAGGATGGATGGTAGGTGGTCAGCAAATGGATTTCTGTTGGGTTCTGGATTGAAGGTTTGTTAGTTGTTAGTAGGGAGGTCGTATATCAGCCCTTACCTATGTATAAAGTAAATAAACAATCTACTTACCTAGTAGTCACCTATTTTCCTAATTATCTACCTATCTATATAGGACCTACTTACAGAATGGGTTACCAAGATGAAACCAGATATGAATTCAGTTGAGGTTCATCCACAACTGAGTCAGAACAAGCATCCAGTGGATGGTGAGCTGGTGGGTTGCTGGTTCACTCTGGCCCACCACACATTGATGATGAGACAGGACATCGGCACACACAACAAACGCACATATTACTCAACACACACATATATGCATATCACATGCAATAGTTCAGCACACTTGTTGATGACACTATGAAGCATGGTCTGAATGTTAGCTTGTCAGATTCTAAATGCAAAAAGATATCCTACTTTATTCCATGGCCAACCAAAGTGTTCATGAGGAAGCAATGATTTTGTAATGACATGTTATTCCCACCTAGCTTAGAATCCAAATACCAGACAATCAACCTTTAGAAGAGTACGGCTACTGCAGGGGGAATTGTGAGAGAGGAAGAGGGGAGACAAAAGAGTCAGGGTCTCACAAATCACTGGGAGATCTTGCTCAGCTCATAATCCTGCTTGCCTCAGTACATCAACTTCTCCCAAGATGATAGCCAAGTCCTCTATGTGGAGGATCACAACTTCTGCACAGTATTCTGCCACCAATCTTTGGATAATGCAGTTGTTGTGCTTTCTGTACAAGCAAGGGGCCCTGATTCCTGTCTGCTGACCACTTCATGGGCCTATTCCTGGACTTGATCCATAGAATGGCTGTCCCACCCACACTAGATAACATCAGTTCCACTGCTAATATGGAGTTTACCATCCTCTGACAATGTGTGCATCCTCAATATTCAAGTTGATAAAGTGAAAGCATAGCAATTGCTCTGACCAAGGAGACAGTACTGAATACCTTACCTTGCATTTGTGAAACTTCATACTGCATCTTCTCAATCCTCTGCAAGAAACAAAAGCCTAGAACCAGGCAGAGAGTCTGCATGATGTGTGCAGTAAGGCACTATAAATGATTATACATGTAAAAATGTCTCAGGACAACATGGCACATTGGCGCATTAATGATCAAAAGCACAGGTAAGAAATGATCCTCTTGAACAGAAGAATGAGCATTGACACAGAAGGATGTTGACTGCAGGTCAAAGCTTAGCTATGGGATTGCACAGAAACTCCACACCACCAAGTAGTAGGTAACCATCCTGTACACCCAAACTTGACATGGAGGTCAAGGCTGCAAACAGCACTCAGCTTTGCAGTTGTACCAACAGTTTGGTGTCTCACCAATCCAACTTTGTGTCAATGATGCACTCATGCTCCACCAACTGTTAGAGGGTCCTTGCTGACTGAATGCCAACTTCACTTTGTGATGGATCATTGAGCACCTCCACAAAATCTGTAATAGTCACTCTCTTGTTCTTTCCAGCACTCAGTCTGAGCTACCTGGTTTCTCTGTTTAGCCAAGTCAAAAATAGGTCTGCAATGAGATTAAGCACCTAAAAGCACAACTTGGCATGATTCTCCACTTTGCTCTTGGCTGAATAAAATGGTATCCAATAGAACCCAAAGAGGAACTGTAAAGCTCATTCCTGACAGAGAGTAACAGAGCAGCTGAGAACCTAAAAGTGAAAGGAAAGACGTAACAATGCATGCAGCAATACCTCTATATACCTTCAATATCGTAAGCTTATTTGTCAATAAAGTCGCACCAAACTGGCTATCAAATCTAAGCCTGTAAGTGGAACACAAACACAAGAAACTTCCAGTACACTTCAAACTTGAGCTTAACTTTTACACTGCCAGCAAAAAATTGCATTGGTGTGCAATAGGCCATAGTCATTACATGGAAAACCCACCTTCAGCACCCCCTAGCAGATCTCTAGCACTATATTATGAAAACCTAGCATACCCATAATGAGAAATATACAGCTGACAAATAGGCATGCTGGCTCATGTAAGCAATAGTCAATGTACTTCCACTAACAGTTAGAACCACTACTGGTGTTAGACCAAAAAAGAAAATATGGCTATGCCAATGACCTAGTCTGGCTACAAGTCAAAAGCAGGGAGGATGGTTGCGTATTTATCCAAACAGCCCTGCAAGAGAGAAGCCAACCTTCACTGTGCGTGGAGGAGTGCCAGTCCTTGTGGCATTGGCATATGTGGCAAATTTTTGCTTCTTCTCAGCAGGTTTTAGAATTTGAAAAGAGCACATAAGGGTATCATCCACACTCATCATAGCTCCAGCATTGTCAAATTCACCACAGTAGTTAGGGGCCGAGAATATGGTGACAAGCTGGCGCTTGGCAAAAAACTCATATCCATCCTCCACAACCTGCATCACAGCAGTGACATCAAATTTTGCACAAAGGTACCAACAAAAAAGTCTCTCTACATTAGGATTGGAGATCAGCCAGCAGAAAATATCGCCATAGAGATTGCACCTGATGTGCTCGGCAGACGAGATCCAAATCGTGCTTTTGAAGAAACTCAGAGACAGTGTCTGGCCCAAAAGTGTGAGAGACACCTCTGTCATTTTCACCCCAACCTTGGACATCTTTGTCGGGATCTGCCCATAGCAAATCACACAATAGACCTGCATCTGGCACATCCGTAGGTCGTGGAATCTTCTTTATCTGGTCCAGACTCTTGAGTTCAGGAGAAAGTCCTCCATGCATGCACACAATCCTCTCATCAATCAGGGCAGCGACTGGCAAGCAGTTAAAGCAATCTGTGAATGTCTTCCATAGCCGAATATTGAATCGACGTTTGCACTCATCATAAAACCCATATATCCGATTGATTGATGCACATTCATGGTTTCCCCTTAACAGAAAGAAATTTTCTGGGTACTTAATCTTATAGGCAAGCAAAAGGCATATGGTCTCTAAGCTCTGTTTCCCGCGGTCAACATAGTCCCCTAAGAACAAGTAATTTGCTTCAGGTGGGAAGCCACCATATTCAAACAGCCTTAACAGGTCTGAATACTGTCCATGAATGTCACCTGCAGCATCACACCAATTATCCATCAAACCCTTTTCATCAACTTCAACACAAGGCAATCCATATAAGTAACTAAGACTCTCTGTTAGAGATAGCGTACCTTTTGTCTTTAAGGCTGAACAGAATGTATACATTTGTATCAAGTGGGGAAAAGTTTGTGGTGCATAGACTCTCTTAACACTCACAACAGCCACATGGCCTGAAGTCACAGGCAGTGTTGATGCTGTGACTCAAACCAGAGTTCAAAACTACACCACTAAATGGCTCTACCCTCCAGATGAACTAAAAAAGACTAGTTCACATTCACAATTCAGTTTCATCCTCCATCAATTGAAATTATTGTACTGGGGAAGAAGATCCTACAGAAGACATATCTATAAAATTGTAGAAAAACTTCCAGTGGAACACTTTGAAGGTAACCATTATGTCAGTTCCAGCAAGACCAGAACTAACCTAACAAGAATGTGTGTGGTCATAACCTTATGAGTGTCACTCACAAAGTATCAGAGCATCTATGAATAGCAGCAATTTCATCAGCTCCGGATATAGTGGGTGTAAGTTGATCTGCTAAAATCTACAGGCAAAAACCATTAAATCCCTACATCCTGAGTTTCTGCCGCATTTCTGGAAGCAACAGGAAGACTCAGTAATGATGTTGACTAGCTCACCAGACATAGCTGATTAAAAAGTCTACATTATACTCAAGCAAGCTGCAACCAGATTGTGAGAGAACTTCATTTTAACTTTAGCTTGCTCCTGTACAAGCAAGCATCTAAGCCAAAGGCATAGAGAGACCTATATAGAGGGTAGCAGTTGGGGCCTCCCACACCCTGATAATATCCTTTAAGCACACCACTGACAATGATGTTGATGCTGTGCATCTTTAACCACCAGAAAATATCCATGAGATTGGAGAAAATACTCCACAGTAACACTTTGCAGGTCTTCGTATTCTCAGTTCCAGCAAAGCCTAAACTAACACAACAAGAATGAGTGTCATTCAAAAGTATCAGACCATCACCTTCATCATAAATAGCAGTAGTGACTAGTCACCAGGACTCCCAACTGACATCATCAACTCCTAATGGAAGGCATATATCCTTATCAAGCATTCTACAGGAAGACATTGAAATTTGAATACAATTGTGAATGAAATCTTAAATTGTTTTCACATTGTGCACAAATTCCTGATCACTAATTCAAACAAAGTAACAGAAGTCTCACTGCTTTCAGACATAAGCAGTATTCAAAAATTACACCAAAACATCCCAGTTACTCTTGTGAAAAAAGACCTTGTCACAAAAGCTACAAAAGCAATGATGGTTGTTGCAGATCCATCAAGTAAGCTATGAGGGTATAGAACTATGTGTGCCACATAATAACATTTTGATCAGTGACTAGGAAATCAAAAAGATGTAATCCTTAAGAGAGAGAAATCACATGCTTGATCAAAAACACATAGTAATCAAGGATCAAAGGCAAAATGAGACTAGAGTTAAACAGTGCAGCTGAAAGAAGATGCCATATATTTTTCACTGGAACATAGTCCAAGCAAAACCCTAAAGGAGGTTAAAGATCACTTGTAATTGTCAGTCACTACAATAGCTGCAGGTGTAGTGTAAGACTGCATCCTTTTGTCTGCCTACTTTGCTCTTTACAAAAAGAAAGAGACAAAAAAGCAAGAGAATTGACGACAAAACAACAAGTGGTGACTTGAAACAATCTCCACAAACACTGAAAACAGAGCACAAAAGCACACATTGTGCATATCCAACAAAACCCCTTCCCATGGTTCCAATGGTTACATTCCCTACTTCAAACAAAAATAAGCAGATCTGATTCATAAACTTTTTTCTAATCATCCACAGGAACGAGGTCGCTCGGTGGTGAAATAGCGGTTCCTTGTTTTTCTCTCAGTGCAGACAGAAACCAAAACGTGCGAAGAAGAAGGTGATGAACAAGAGAGAAAACAAAAACAGAGACTAACAACACACGACGCAGAAGAAGAAAAAAAAACACATTACCACATATCTTGATAGGCGCTTCAAGCTCCAGAAGGTTAGGTTGCGCCAAAAAGATATCCTTGGACGTCAGACACAACTGCCGTATCTCTGCCTCCGATAACTGCACTTGCTTCCCTGGCCTCCCACTCCTCACGTCCAACAACCTCGCTATGATATCATCTAGTGTCCCGCTGTCCATCCCCCTTCCTTCCTCCCTCTCGCACAGACACCCCGCCCTCCTACTCCCGCCTCTCTTCCCGGTCCCCCTCTCTCTCAACACTCAGCTCGGACTTTCGCTTGTCCTCCCCCAACAACCGCCAAGCCCTGCCTTATTTGCACTTATTAGACGTCTGCTTGTACATCACCTCTGCTCCTCCTGCAAATCCCCCACGAGAAAAACAATCAAAAGAAGACGAAGGACGGATTCGAGCTTGCGCCGGAGTCCTAAGCGTCCGCCCTTCACAGACAGCCCATCCGACGAAGGCTCACTATCGCGACAGCAGCGGACGCACGAACGACGACGACGACGAGAGGCAGCTCACCCGTTTCGTTGACCGCGTCGCAGAGACACCTGCCCGCGGGTCCCGCACACCCGGGGATAAAAGGGGTCACCCGGGCTGCAACTCATTCGAGTCCCTGGGTCACAGGCTGAGTCCCAGGGATTTTTTTTTTTTTTTTCATCTAGATTACTGGCGAGGATCCCCCTACATTAATTTCCATTAAATGGCGACTGTCTGAGTATTAAACTGAGAGGCAACCATATAGAATTCTATGTATAGAAAATAGTAATCAACTGGAATTCTGTGTAGAAAAAATGGCAATGATATGAAACTTCACGTAGAAAAGTTGGCAAACAAATAAAATTCAAGGGACAGTGGGGGGGGGGGGGAGTGGCAACTACGTGTAAAATCTCATTGGGGCCTGTCTTGAAGAACTAGCCCATTGCAGTGACAGATTGCTTGCAAAAACTAAACAAGACAAAAATGAGTAATTTGAAGTGCATTCAAGCTGTAACACAATTAAATTGCATACATGCAAAAACCTCATACGAATTAGCTTTGTGCATTTGAATGAAATGATTTAAGCAATGAATAATTCATATTGGGAAAACACATGAACAATCACTACAACAAAAAGTGTCCATGTATGTCAAATGATTTCACTAGATTTTGAGTGAATTCATTGGTCCTTCTGAATGCGACCTAACATAGATGCAATGAATTCACTGATCTACTAAATAGAGACTAATGAATTGCACTCACATTTTGTAATAATGAATATAGAATGCATGAAAAGAAAGGATTAGGCAATGGAGGCTTACTAATTGAATTATGGGTGTAGACTATTTCAAGCAATCATTGTCTCAAAACAATGAAACATGTTGAAAAAAAACATCTTAACAACTAAATCTAAATGGGTTGTCAACTTATTTCAAAGCTTATTTTCTATTCAAAAGTTTGGATTTGAGAAGTAGATTCCATCTTTTGTGTTGCCCTTAATTACAACCATTGGCAACTCAATGAATTGTAATCATTTAAACAATTGATGAAAAAAGTTGATTGTTAGAAAATTGCATTAAATTTTAATGCAAAGCTTGCACTTAAAAGGAAGCTTCATGATTAATGGTAATTGGCAAACATAATTAGCTTGAAAATACATGATTCTTGCACTAGCAATGTTTTTCTCAAAGAAATAATATGCATTTAAAACTATCAACTATGCCGAAAATTTATGTTCAACTTCATGTTGCACCCAACATTATGGGCAAATCACCCCTATGGCATTCATAATGTTTTGAGTGTGGAATCTATGTTCAACTTCTTGAATGAGGCCAAAGTAACGACAATGCATTGTTGTTTCACAACTTGAATTTTGCATTCAATTAATCAAACTTGGAAACAAAACTCAAAGTTTCAATTCACGTGTCTTGCTTATAAATGTATAAGTGCACCCAAAAACTAAAATCATGCATACTCCACATTAAATATAAGTTCAGTGATCCAAACCATGTGTCAAGCAACATAGGAATGATATGCAAGTGTATAATAAGTTTGAAACACTCCATTTGCATGCCCATACCTTGTAATTTGATTTACACACATTTTGTACAAATTCCATTCACATGTTTTGATTGCATCAATGAAATCACAAATGATTATCCAAGCTAGATCAAATTTTGACAAAGATTAAATGCATTCAAATATGGGTACGATATAATTCAAACCCAAAAGTCTTACCATTGCATAACAATCCCAAGTTGGTTTCTACCATGATGTTAAATGTTAGTTGACAAAACATGAGCACAACAAATGATTTATATTATACAAAGATTCATTTATCCAAATACAACATCAAAATCCAATGTGTTTTAATAGTTCACAAATTCTCAATGGTAAAATTTAAGTTAGGAATTCAACCAACTTGTAAAATTTCTCCAAAGGATGTCTAAAGTTTTATGAATATTGAAACTAAAAAAAAAATCATTGCTTATGTAAAAGATTAAAAAACAAACTTAAATTATAGGACCATAGCTCTCAAACATTAGGAAAAGAATGTGGATAATATATATGCTAACAAATCATTTCATTCATTCAAATAATGATCCAATGGTTAAAAACATGTTCCTTAAGCATGGAAGTGAAAGGTTCAAACCTTTACACTTGCACTTTAAGTTTGTGGGCTAGGAGGCTTAAGTTAGCCTAAATTTTTAGGTGCTTTAATCTAACCAGGGTTCTTGGTCTAAGTGGCTAGGTGCATAACCTTAGTTTGTAACCTAGTCTAGCTATGAATTAAGAGGTTAATTTTAATTAGTGAATTTATTTAGCTATTTGTGAATTAATTATTCATGAATACACTTGTTGATAACAACTCATCCCCATTCATTAAAGAGTTGGCCACTTTCATCATGGCAAATTTGGTTAAGTTCACTCAAAATTTAGTGAAACACAAAGTGAATTTGGACACATAATGTTGTAATGATGGAAAAAAACTATGTTATATTTGGAAATTATGACTACTACAAAAACTGAGTCTATTTCACCAACCTAATTCATTAAAGGACTTTAAAAGTGAACTACACACCATATCCTTATTTCATTTCACATTGAGTGAAACTTGAATCATTATATAATTGTGGTGTTCACTTATAAACAAAGTATTTCACTAAGGTTATTTTTGGTATTGTTAAAATTAGTATTTCAACCTTGGATAAAAATTCATAAATTAATATATTTCATTTTAATGTATAATTTTATTTATGACTAATTATAACCTTTTAGTGTATAAATTGGTTATAATATGACATATTACATGATTTTAAAAACCAAATTACATATAATTCGGACAAAATGTTAATTTTATTTTGGGCCTTGATTTGAGAAAATGTAAAACATTTTAAAAACAAAACAAGACGAAAATCCAATTTTAAAATAAAATAATTATTTTTAATATACAAATCAATATTATATCTATGTAATTCAACAAAATTTTATTTATATTTAAAACATTTGGGCTTTGCATTGCTACGCACTACCAATGATGATTTTCCTTTTTATAATGTTCCCGTATGATTATCAATAATTCATCATTATTTATGTCAATGTGAAATTTAATTTCAATTAATATAAATATCATGGACATGACAAGGCATGTGTTAATTTGCCTTTTCATATCCATGTTGGTGAGCAAGGAAAGGGGTGAAATAGTTATATGCATAAAAGATAGTTATTAGGGGGAAAATGAAATAGTTATCAAGATAAAAGGTAGTTATTAAGAAAAAAGTGAGGTAGTTAGGCTTGGAAAGGAACTAATTATACTTGAAGCTGTCTTTAGAATTATCCAGGGATAACCATACAAAAGGTTGTGCAAAATCAATAAGGAGCATATTAAAAACTTGGTTTCTATGTTACATCGCATTACCAATGACAATGAATTGCTGAAAAAGATGTGTTGATTTTACTATATTTAATATTGATTAAAACAAATCATGATAATTTTTGAACACTTTAGTCAAATTTTGAAATAAAAATTAAACGAAAATTTTACAAGTTCAAATGCAATAAGGTTGATAGTGCATTAGTGTCTCCGAATCCCAAAACCCTTACCTACAAAAAGAGGTTGGTCACAAACAAAATGTAGGTAATACCCAAGAATAACATAATACATCATAACAACAATTATGTGTGTTGTGCAACTTATTTGAACAAAGTTTTAAAGTATAATATTGATTTCATTAAAAAACGAAGACAAGCACAATGCGACTCATTGAAAATTGAATTATTGATGGTTCAAAAAATAAGTTGCGAGAGCATTTAATCACTCCAATAATTATGTGTTATCTCAAAAAAAAAAAAAAAGGTCAAAATCTTCTTAACTTATATTAAGGATTGATTTTTTTATAGGGTTTCTTTCCAAGCCTTGAGAAATATTTCATAATTTATGAAGTACAGAAAAAGAAAACGATATGGAAAATCATTTAAGGCAGAGTGCTTTCCTTGTTCTTAGCAAAGGCCAAAAAAAATACCTGCGAATTTCTTTATTTTTTATTTTATCGTGGCCCACAAAAAGCTACGCTCTGCAGCCCTACTCGAATTCAACCTCAAATCCAATTCAGACTTGCAGATTATGCAATTACTATGGTGAACTTACCAAAAAAAAAATTATTTATTTTTCTAAAGCAACAAAGAAAACATATAATTTACAAACATAAACTTAGTGCCATTTGATGAGTGATTAAAAAGAAGGGGGAAAGGTATAGAAAAAAAAAAGTAATAAAAAATAAAATAATTACTAATAGTAAAGATTTTTCGCGATCCATGGGTTTATATAAAATCCATGTTTTAAGTGTATCAAAATATATTATTTTCGCAAAACGTATATAATAAAAGCAACTGATAACACTAGTAACAACTCCTATTAAAGCTAGTAAGTAAGCCCCTACTTCATGCTAAACTCTAAACCTTAAATCCCTCAAACCATTTATTAAATTAATTCAACAAGCACACAAACATTTTTTTCTTATATATTTGTTTTTTTTTTTTTTGCATTCACCCTGTTTTTTAAAAAATTCAACAAGATTGGACAATATTTTTATCTACAATTTCCCAGGCCACCCCCATCCACAAACACATATGCACACTTTTTTTCTTTCACTATTTGTGTTTCCAAATTGGGTATGAGGTTTACAATCAAAATGCATAAGAAGTCTAGATGTGGCACCATGATATCTAAAGTGTGTGACATATTATCCATAATATTTGCAAAACCATATGAATATTCCTCTCACTTCTACAACCTAGCCCATAACAAAGGTGTGTGCATTTTCCTTATGCCACCTTCGGAAGGCCTCCTCTTCCTTTGCCTTCATACTCATCATTGCGTTCGGTGGGATCTTCTGCCCTCTCCATACCCTTCCTCCCCATAGCCCTCTTGTCGATACAACCTTTGCCCCCTCCCTTCATGTCGTTCACCACGGCCTCTGTGGCCCTCATAAAACTCTTCCTGACGTCTTCTGCCATCTCCTTCCTATCCTTCCTCCATGTAACCGCCCTCCTGTTCATTATGTCGTCTTGCTTCATACCCTTCCTCACCATAGCCTCTGCGGTTTGCATAAAATTCTCTTGAGTTCTTCTGCCTCCATAACCTTCATACTCATCATTGCCTCGATGACTTCCGCCTTATCCGACAACGATTCACCGGCAGCGAGCGCAAGGATTCACCTCTCTTACAGATTTCAACTTGGAATGTGCTAAAACGACACATTTCGTGTTGGAATGTGTAAAAACGAAAAAATTTGGGTTTTAATATGATAGGACGAACCAGCTCCGATGAAAAATCGTCGTCACTAGAATCATAAAAAGCCACTCATATACGAGTTCCTAGAAATTCTCATCACTAGAATTATGTAGTATCGAAAGGTTTTGAACATTATGTTCTCTGGATTTATCCACAATCTATGATTTCAGGTTTCGTATATTTGTGCGCCCTAATTTTTGAAAAGACGCAGTGTTTGATCCTTTTTGCATTGCTAATCCCTCTCTCCTAATTTGTGCTGAGAAACTCAGGAGAAAAGAGAGGGACAGGGACAGAGAGAGGGGGTAGGGGCCAGTGAAAGTCCTTCGTCGTCACCAATTCTTGGATTTTTGAGGAAGGTCCTGAAGAATTCTTACTTGCTCTTGAAGCTCTGTGATCAGCTTAGTCCATTGATGCTTACTTGCTCCTAAGCTTTTTGATCAACTTCTTCATTCCTTTGATTCTTACTTTGCTCCTGAAGATCTCTGATCTCAAATATCTCCTCACAAATCACAAAAAACGCTCCAGAAACTCTCTGCAACTACAAAACCCTAATCACAGTTTCTTCCTTCAGGATCGACAACAAACAAATGCTTCATGATCAGCAGAAGCTTCGATAATGGATCGGGATCTTTAGAAACAATCGATCAAGGTCTTCAACGAAAATAAGAATCCTTCGAACGCCATCGTAGTAGTTCCGCTTCTTTCTTTCCTCATGCAGTCTAGCGTTTCAAAAACCCTCGATCAATCCTCGACCACCACTAGCAGGTTCTTCGAGGATTTCTGTCTTTCTTTTGGTTTTCAAAAGCACGCGGATCTGATCGGAGACTCACATATGTTTTGATTCGAGGACTGATCTTCTTCTTCATCTTCGGGATTCTTCAAGAATATCTTCATTTCTTCTCTCTTCTATTAGTGTTGTTGATTCGCAAATCGCGATAGTTGTTTTTGCTACTTCTGGTGATTCTTTCATGGAACGAGCAGCAGGTTGATAGAAGAATCCGATGATGAGTTTCTTCTTCTCGAATAATAATAACAATTCTTCTTCTTCAACAACGTGTCTGGATGGGAGCCTTCAGACTAGAATAGTAGCAGCAGCATCGGAGGAGGAGCAGCGGTGAGAAACTCGTACTCTGAGATTGTCTCTTGGAAGTCATCATCATGTCGATGGAATGCTGTTTGCTGTTTGTTTGTAGTGTTTTCTTTCTGCTGCGCACAGAGAGAGATGTTGTGTGTCGAGAAACACATTCCTTAGATCAATTGTAACACTCTTGTGATGATGATGATGATGATGCTGATGGCCGCCGTGTGCCGCTGCTGCTAGCAGGCGCAAGACAGTTTGGCCGATTTGGATTCCTTTGCAAGGAATGGCAAGATTCGCATGTTCTCCGTTGATACTTTGGAAAGGAATGCAAGCAAGGGCCATGGCTTGGTCACCTCCGTGGCTGCTGCCAACAACATCTTGCTGGTCGGCACCATCAAAGGCTGGCTGGTTCACCCTGACTTCGCAGGAACCGATTCCAATGGTACAAATCTTTTTTTTTCCACTCTCAGATAACAGATTTGACTTGCCCACAGAGTTCACAAAACTAGGAAGGAAAAACTGGAGCTTGCCATGCATAACCCTAGCCTTTCATATCAGGAAAAACAAAGAAATGAATCTGAGCAGCATAATCACATGAAGTTGATGATTGACTGCATTTTAGTGTGTGATCTGCATGCCCTAATTGACAATCTCTTGAAGAGCTTGAAGTTTTGAAAAAGATTTGTGCAACATGCCTCCGGTGGGTGGCATCATTGTTTCCCTTCTTCAGTTATGCTGCTCATGTGCTTTTTTTGAGCTGCTCAAAACCACTCACTCACTCAATCAATGCCTAGATTTTTGGTGTGAATTGACAGAGCTGGATCTTAGCACCAGGGGTGTCATAGATCAATGGATACACAAAGTATTCATAGATCCTGGCAGGCACTCTCTTGCTACCCTCTGCAGCAGTGTCAGAGCAGATACTTATTACATTCATGGAAAGTGGAAAAAACCTGGTGTGATCAGCAGACTGAAGGGCATGACAGTCAGTTCGGTGGCTTGGAATCATCAACAAATCAATGAAGGCATGAATGATGACATTTTCTCCTTATTACCCTTTTCCTGATTTTGCTGTCACACATCTAATTCAGACACCCTCAAGAACTTTGAATTCAAAGG
>Ga0116227_10010590_pt1 | contig 16006 bp, 17 predicted proteins | sample S1TSphgellanicum_FD_89693 | JGI IMG/M metagenome (GOLD analysis project Ga0116227, IMG submission 89693) | Host-associated microbial communities from peat moss isolated from Minnesota, USA - S1T2_Fb - Sphagnum magellanicum MG | ecosystem: Host-associated > Plants > Peat moss > Unclassified... | reverse complement strand
GGTTACAGCAGAATAAAGATCCCCGGGAGAAGAAGATCTTCCGTGCACCGGGTGCAGCAGGTGGGGTTTACTACGGCATTAACCAGGGTGATTTTACCAGTTTGCTGCCTACCTATAACGTTTCTGCTATTTACCGGCAAACAGCCGTGGATACGGCTTATCTGTTGTCAAGGGCAGAAGCCAATTTTATGCTGGCAGAAGTGGAAGAACGTTATTATGGCGGCGCAAATGCCAAAGTGTATTATGACGCCGGTGTAACGGCGGCATTTCAGCAATATGGGTTGGATGCAACCCCTTTTCTGGCGGCAGGTGGGGTGTATGCTTATCCTACCGGCGGCACTTTCGAGCAGAAGCTGGAAGCTATTATTGTGCAGAAATGGGCTTCTTTCCCCGGTACACATGCGCTGGAAGGCTTTCTGGAACAAAACCGGACGGGTTATCCCAAGTACAGTCCGGTGTATTCTACCGATCCGGGCTACATTCCAGGTCAGCTGGTGTATTCGCGTAATGGTGTAACCGGTGCGGGCAAATTCCCCAAACGCATTGTATTCCCGGATGTAGAAAGGAGTCGGAATTCCAATACTCCTGCGGAAGTACCTATTTATCAAAAGGTTTGGTGGGCTTTATAATGTTAACGGATAAAAAAATAATTACCATGAGAACAATAATGAATAAACAATATATCGCGGGATGGCTGCTGGTGGCTGCGCTGCTGTTTTCTTCCTGTAAAAAGGAATTGCCGGAGGTGGGAAATACACAGGTGATGAAGATGGCGGGTACCTGGTGGGTAACGATGACATTGAACGGGCTGCCACAGCTTGATAGCGCGCATGTGCAGATCAATACCTTTAACACGGCTGCAGATGACGGAAAGCAGATGTGGGTACAGGATGCGGGCCTGGGATTTGATTTTCAGTCGAAAGTAAACGTGACCTTATCTGATTTCAGTTTCAGCGCTACCAATGCAAAGGATGAAAACAGCGATGCTACGGTGACGATTACCGGCGGTAAAATCTTTCCGGATGGCGGGAAATCAAAAGGGGGACATATAACGGACAGTATTTACATGGAGCTGCAAATATCTTCAGATCCCGGTAAGAAGTACGTAGTGGCGGGTATCCTGCGTACCAAGTTCGACGAAGACGACTATTAATCCCGGTTAATCCGCTGTTTATAAAAAAAGAGGGCTCAATTGAGTCCTCTTTTTCTATTTTTGTACGGCTAAATCATACAACATGGAAAATCAGCAGGAAGAACAGCATCAGCTTAATATAGAGTTGAATGAAGAAATCGCCGAGGGACAGTACGCTAATCTCGCTATCATTACTCATTCAAATGCAGAGTTTGTGGTGGACTTTGTGAATGTGATGCCCGGTCTGCCAAAGGCGAAGGTGAAATCACGGATCATACTCACGCCGCAGCATGCGAAGCGTTTTATGAAGGCCATGCTGGATAACATTAAGAAATACGAATCTGTACACGGCCCGATCCAGGATCAGGAGCAGGTATCTGTACCATTGAATTTTGGTGGCCCCACCGCTCAGGCATAACTTGTTGTCAGATGGAACATATTTTTTCTTATCATCATTTGAGAGAATTTACCAGGGAAGTATTTATCCACATGGGTTGCAGCCTGGAACATGCAGCCCTGGCCAGTGAAGTGCTGGTTTCGGCAGATTTGAGAGGTATCGATTCTCATGGAATAGCCCGCTTATCGGGCTATGTTCGTTTATGGGAGGCTAAGCGGATCAACGCTACTCCTAATATCCGGATCGTACATGAAACCCCAAGCACAGCGGTGATCGACGGCGATGCGGGGCTGGGACTGGTTGTTGCGCCTTATGCCATGGAAATAGCCATGCAAAAGGCGGCGGCGGTAGGTACCGGCTGGGTGAGTGTGAAAAACTCCAACCACTTTGGTATTGCCGGTTATCATGCGATGATGGCCCTGGACCGGGATATGATCGGAATGGCCATGACCAATGCCAGTCCGCTGGTGGCTCCTACTTTTTCCACAGAGCGTATGCTGGGTACCAATCCTATAGCCGTTGCCATTCCTGCAAAAGAGCAGCCCGCCTTTGTGGCTGATTTTGCTACGACTACCGCGGCGAACGGAAAACTGGAAATCCTGCAGCGTAAAAATGAGGAAGCCCCTTACGGGTGGATCCAGGATAAAGCCGGTCATCCGAGTAAGAATCCCCATGAGCTCAAAGATGGCGGCGCTTTGTTGCCGCTGGGAGGCGATCGGGAACATGGAAGTCATAAAGGGTATTGTTTAGGAGCAATTGTTGATATATTTTCGGCCGTTCTTTCAGGCGCTAATTATGGTCCGTGGGCGCCTCCGTTTGTGAGTTTCCTGCCATTGGCGCCAGATCCGGTAGGAGAGGGACTTGGACATTTCTTCGGCGCTATGCGTGTAGATGCATTCCGGCCGGCAGATGAGTTTAAAGCCAATATGGATACCTGGATCAACCGTTTCCGTGCTGCCGAACCGGTAGCCGGAAAAAAAGTATTGATCCCCGGAGATCCTGAAAGAGAGATGCAACATGAACGGCTGGAAAAGGGAATTCCCGTAATAGCCCCTGTGGTAAAGGATATGAAGGAAGTTGCTGCTAAGTTTAATTTGAATTTTTAAATCACAATCGTTCATAAAAACACCGGAAATGAAGCTGATGCAAAGTTTCGGGTAGCTAAAGCAAAAAATAAACATTCAGATGAAAGTGTTAAAATTTGGTGGAACCTCCGTGGGAAAACCAGAGCGTATGCAGTCGGTATCGCAACTGATCACAGCAGATAATGATCAGAAAATTGTGGTCCTGTCTGCGCTGTCAGGCACCACAAATTCCCTCGTGGAAATCAGTCAGTCGCTGTCAGAAGGTAAGAAGGAACAGGCAAAGCAGCAGATAGATAAGCTGGAAAGCCATTACCGTACCTTTTGCGATGAACTGGTGAAGAAGGACGCCGGCCACTCAAATGCCAAGGCGATTGTTGATGAACACTTCGAATTTCTGAATATCATCCTGAAGATCTCTTTCAACGAAGCGCTGAATAAAGATATTCTTGCACAGGGCGAATTATTATCTACCCGTCTTTTCTGTGTATATCTCGAAGAAGCCGGCATCCCTGCAGTGCTCCTGCCTGCACTGGATTTCATGAGCATCGATGAATTCGAAGAACCGGAAATTCCAAAAATCAAGATCAAGCTGGGCAATCTCATCAGCCAGCATAAAGGTCAGCATATCTTTATCACCCAGGGATACATCTGCCGCAATGCAAGAGGCGAAGTGGATAACCTGAAACGTGGTGGCAGCGATTATTCTGCTTCCCTGATCGGTGCAGCTATCCAGGCGGATGAAGTACAGATCTGGACGGATATTGACGGTATGCACAATAATGATCCGAGAGTAGTAAAAAAGACTTTCCCTATTGAGCAGCTGTCTTTTGATGAAGCGGCGGAACTGGCGTACTTCGGTGCGAAGATCCTCCACCCGGCTTCTATCTGGCCTGCACAGCATTTCAATATTCCGGTAAAGCTGCTGAACACGATGCAGCCGGATGCCAAAGGTACCATCATCACCGAAATGCCTAATGGCAACGGAGTGAAGGCCATTGCTGCAAAAGATGGTATCATCGCTATCAAGATCAAATCCAGCCGTATGCTGCTGGCTTATGGTTTCCTGCGTAAAATCTTTGAAATATTTGAAAAGTACCGCACTCCGATCGATATGATCACTACTTCCGAAGTTGCGGTGTCTATCACGATCGACAGCCAGCAATACCTGGATCAGATCCTGAAAGAATTACAACCTTTCGGTACCGTAGAACTGGATTACCACCAAACCATCGTTTCTATTGTAGGAAACGAAGTGGCGGCCACTCCTTCTATCATCACCAAATTATTTGATGCCATGGAAGAAATTCCTTTGCGCATGATTTCCTATGGTGGCAGCAGACATAACATCTCTATCCTGATCAATGGTCAGTTTAAAGAAAGAACCCTGCAGGTACTGAACAAAGGATTGTTTGGACTGGAATAGTAAAGATTATTTAAATAGAAAATGCAGCGGAGATCTTCTTCGCTGCATTTTTTTTATACGTTTGCCGGTTATTTTTTTAACCGCTGATCAAATACAAATGGTTGGGTATTGATGATGGTGATGCCTTCTGCATCGGGATGCAGTGGGTTGATCAGGTAATTATATTCATCTGCAATTACAACAGAAGGTATTCTCAGTACCGCATATTTAGCGGTATCTACCCATTCATCTCCTATGCACTGCAACTCCGGCGTGGTGGCAAGCGATTGCCAGCCAGCAGGCAGATCGTGTTTGGTCAGTACTTTGATGGCGATGTTATCGGGTATGTGTAAGGTGGCGATACAAAAATCCTGTACAATGTTTTTCAGCGGAATATGCACCAGTACTTCCAACGCGGATAAAGCCCTGCTGCCAGCCGTGTACACAATGGAATGCCCCGGATTGTTCCAGCGACCTCCGTATAACCGCGCACCTGTTCCACTCAGATCATTGATGTAAGCGCACTTACTGATCCTGTATACTTCCATGTTGATGATTTCGTTGATTATGCGAAGATGCCATGCTCAATACGCCCCAGCTCATCCTGGATCAGCTGAAATCCAAAAGTGGTATCTAAAAGCGAAATAGGTGTTTGATAGTTGAAGGCAGGTAATGGAGTTCTCATCCATTCCTTGAAGTTTTCCAGCTGACCGAATACTTCAGTACCTCTTTGGTAAAGCTGGGAGAGTAAAATAGCACGTTCAGACGTGTCCGCAGATAACTTGGCATCGTCGGCATAGCGTTGCAGCGTTCTTTCTGATACATGCACCACCTGCGCCAGTTCCGTTAAAGAAAAGGACAGCTGTCTGCTCAGATTCAACAGCGCTCTTTTAATAATTCCGCTACGGGAAAGCTGTATAAAATCAAAATAACCGCTGCCGGCAATGTAAGCCGCACCGACTCCCGGTTGTTCTACTATCAGTAACGCATTTTCCTGCACGCGGTATCCCTTTATGTGTTTCATATATACCCGACATTTGTCACAAAAATACAACAATTTGTCGGATTATGGCGTTTTATCTTCAAAATAGCCAATCTTCCACATCTTATTGATTTCCAGTTGCACCACGCCGTATTCGGCTGCTACACGGCCTTGCAGCACATAAAAACCGCCTTTCTGAAACGGATATTGCCGTAAACTATCCGGAAAATGAACCGTATCCATGAAAGCACCTTCCCGGTCCAGGAAAGTACCAAAACACATGGGTTCTCCTTTGCTGCTGCGTAAAAATTTGGTGGTGACCAGATAGCCCAGGGTGGTGATGAATTGTCCCAGGTATTTATCGAACTCACGGGCAGGAATATACGTACTTTGATCATGTTGCAGCACTGTAAAAGGTGATTGCAGTGGAAAGCCGAGCAGGTCTATTTCATCAAACGCATCTTCGTGTGCATGATACGCCAGGGTGGGCAATTCACAGGTAACAGTAGTTGGTTCAAAGAGCGAATGATGTGGATTGGGCGTCTTGTTACTCACGAGCAGACTGCTTTTCCACAACAATTCCTTTTTGGTGTGCCCTGTAAATTTGAAGCAGCCGATGCGGATCAGTATTTCCAATTGTTCCTGCCCGGGACTGATGCGATTGGTAAAATCTTCCAGGTGTAAAAAGGGGCCGTACGTCTGCCGGTCCTGCAATATTCTTTCTGCCAGCCCCTGTTCCAGTCCTTCTACATGAATCAGTCCCACGTACACATCCTTGCCCCGGATCCTGGTGGCATAGTCACTATTGTTGATACAGGGCGGATGCAGCGTGATACCAGTTTTCTGTAATTCCCGGAAATACAGTTCCCGGTTATAAAAGCCGCCGAAATTGTTGATCACGGCCACCATGAACTCTGCCGGGAAATAAGTTTTCAGGTAGAGACTCTGGTAACTCTCTACTGCAAAGCTGGCGGAATGCGCTTTGGAAAAAGAGAAGTTAGCAAAGCTGGCAATTTGCCGCCATACTTCTGCGGCTACTTCGGGTGGTCTTCCCAGGCGGGCGCAGTTATCAAAGAAGCGTTCTTGTATGGCCATGAAATCGTTGGAGCCGCGGTATTTCCCCGACATCGCCCTACGCAGACTATCCGCATCCGCCAGTTCCATATCGGCGAATTGATGCGCCACTTTAATCACATCTTCCTGGTATACCATGATCCCGTAGGTATCTTTCAGCAATGTTTCAATAACCGGATGGAGGTACGTTACTTCCTCGGGATGCCGGTAGCGGTGGATATATTGTTTCATCATGCCCGATTGTGCCACACCCGGTCGTATAATAGAACTGGCGGCTACCAGTGTCAGGTAGTCATCGCAACGGAGTTTCAGCAACAATTGCCGCATGGCCGGCGATTCTATGTAAAAACATCCGATGGTATTCACACCCGAAAGATTTTTCCTCACGCGGGAATCTACCTGGAATGCTTTTACATTGTGGATATCGATATCCACCTGCTGGTTTTCCCTGATGATATCAATGGCATCGCGGATATGTCCGAGTCCGCGCTGGCTCAGGATATCAAACTTATGCAGCCCCACTCTTTCTGCCTGCCACATATCCAGTTGCGCCGTGATAAACCCTTTGGGAGGTAAGTACGTAGTGCAGTACTGGTGAATCGGATCTTCGCTGATCAGGATGCCACCCGCATGGATGCTCAGGTGATTGGGAAATGCTTTCTCCGCATCCATCATCTTACTGAAATAATCGATTTTCTGATGGATGCTGTCTGTTCCCAGGTTAATCTGAAAACCATTTTCCAGTATTTTATCAATTTCTTTTTTGGGCAAGCCATATACTTTTCCCAGTTCGCGGATAACGGCGTTGGTTTGAAAAGTGGTGACGGTACCCAATAACGCGGTGTGTTGCGGACCATATTTATCAAACACGTATTGAATGATTTCGTCGCGGTCGCGCCAGGAGAAGTCGATATCAAAATCCGGTGGGGAGCTGCGGGAGGGATTCAGGAATCTTTCAAAATAGAGATCCAGTTCAATCGGATCTACGTCCGTAATTTTTATGCAATAGGCAATGATAGAATTGGCGCCGCTACCGCGACCCACATAGAAGAATCCGCGTTCCTGTGCGTAGCGGATGATATCCCAGGTGATGAGAAAATAAGCTTCGAAATTTAACTGCGCTACGATGGCGAGTTCTTTTTCGATGCGTTGTAATGCGACTGCGTGGTCATTGCCATACCGGTAAAGCATGCCTTCCAGGGCGAGTGCGCGCAGTTTGGCGCGATCTGCTGCTACACTGTCGAGGAAACATTTTTTATTACGGGAGATAGCATGATGCAGTGGGGTTTCGATGTGGCAATCTTCCATGATTTCCACGGTTCGCTGTACGATATGCGGATAGTCGGCGAAGTGTTCCACCAGCGAAGCCGGTGTTTGGAACTGTTCCTGTGGATGGCCTGTCATGTGGGGTTCCAGTTGTGTGATCAGGATATTCTGATCGATGGCCCTTAGCAGCCGGTGTAATTCGTAATGTGGCTCATCCTGGAAGGTAACGGGTTGCAGGATCACCAGTTTATCGCGGAGTGCGCGGGTATCTGTTCTGAATAATTTATTGCGTTGCCAGGGTTTCACGCCAATGAGCTCGTGGGCCGCTAATGTTTCCGGAGCGCGGCTTCCCAGCGTATAAACCACATAGGTGTGCGGGAGTAGGGGAGCGGTATCGGGGAAAGGAATTTCCTGTTGCAGATGCGTGGATAAAAAAACATTGATCTGCTGCCATCCTTGCTGGTTTCTGGCCAGCAGGAGATATTTGAAATCATTGTTGTTTCTGCATTCCAGTCCCAGTATAGGTTTTATGTCGAGCCGGCGGCAACGTTCCACAAATTCCCATGCGTCGGAAGTCATGTTGATATTCGTGAGCGCGAGGGAGCCAATGCCCAGTTCATGTGCTTTGTTGACCAGCATTTCTGCGTGCATAGTGCCGTAGCGGAGACTAAAAAAAGTTTTGCAGTTGAGAAACATGAAAGATTTTTTGATAAAAATTACGGCAGTAACATATGATCTGCTTTTGAATGTTGGTCGTTCATTGGGGGAATCCCCATCCTGTGAACATGGACCATTCATGCGGATGAACCGTTATCCTTTGAACGTTGGTCGTTCACGCCAACTTATTCTCCCGCCTATTTGAAATACGGCAGGATATCTTTTTTCACTACTTCGTCTTTTTTACCGGGAGGAATGACATTCGTTCCTTTCATGAGATATTCCCATCCGAAGCGTTTTTTGATTTGATCGATGGCCTGGTAGAGTGCAATCATTTCCTGTTTATCATCAAATAAATTGATCTGGTAGTTGCCTTGTACAAGATGGCTGAAACGCACGCCTATGAGGCGTACCAGCAGGCGGCGGTCATATAGTTTTTTGAAAAGTTCCTTTGCGTGTTCCAGCAGTACATGATCGGAGCAGGAGTAGGGGATAGACATTTGTTTGGTGACCGTTTCAAAGTCGGAGTACCGTAATTTCAGCGTGATGCAGCCGGTGAGTTTATTTTGTTGCCGCAGTTCGAACGCAATTTTTTCTGTCATGCGTACCAGTTCTGCGTGCAGGAATTGCATATCGATAGTATCCGCGGGAAAGGTACTTTCCGTAGAGATAGATTTCTGTTCATAAAAAGGCACTACCGGCGTTTCATCGATTCCATTGGCTTTTCTCCAGAGGGCTATTCCGTTTTTTCCCATCCATGCTTCCAGCAGGGAGATGGGTACCTCACTTAGTGTTTTCACGGTTTCTACGCCACGACGCCTCAGTTGGGCGCCGGTTTCACGGCCTACCATTGGAATCTTTTCTACCGCCAGTGGTGCCAGGAATGTTTTTTCGTTACCAAACAGGATCTCGAGTTGGCCGTTGGGTTTTGCTTCATCGGTGGCCACTTTTGATACGAGTTTGTTGGATGCCAGTCCGAATGAAATGGGCAATCCTGATTCTTTGATAATGTTTTGCCGCAGTTCTGTTGTCCATTTAAGGGAGCCGAAAAATTTATCCATGCCGGAAAGGTCCAGGTAGAATTCATCGATAGATGATTTCTCATAGAGGGGTGCTTTGCCGGCAATCATCTCGGTAATCTCCCTGGATTTAGCGCTGTAGAGTTCCATATCCCCGCTGCGTACAATGGCATGTGGACAAAGGCGCAGGGCTGTTTTCATGGGCATGGCAGAATGAATACCATAACGCCTGGCTTCATAGCTGCAGGCGGCTACCACGGCACGATCGCTGCTGCCGCCCACCAATACTGGCTTACCGTTGAGGCGACTGTCCCGCTGGCATTCCACCGACACAAAAAAGCAGTCCAGGTCGAAATGCGCTATGGTACGCTGTTGTAAAGTAATCATACTGGCAATGGTTTATGGATAAACAAAGGACGGAACAGGCAGGCTGTTTAAAAGCGATTACGGATGGCGGGCCGGGCAAAGGGAGGATAGTATAGCAGCAAGCCTGCCAGCCGGGATCACTTTTAACTGAAGTGCTAAATTACTAAATTATTTAGTATTACTAATAAAATTAGTAATAAAAACACGAAGATTTCTGCTCCCTCCAATTTTCGTAACTTTAACAGAACATATCTGGCAAGGAATATGTAATAGATAAGAGAATGGAAATGAAGGAAAAGAGGGAGTATTTGCATCTTTAAACTGATCTCCACATGAAAAAACCGGATTTTACCAGAGAATTACTTATCCTGGCGTTATTGCTGGTGCCGATGGCCTACCTGGCTATTGTCTGGAATCAACTACCAGCTGTTCTTTCGAATGATGGTAACGTAGCAGGCTCACCTGAAATGGGCACTAAGAGTGATTTTTTGCTGCTGATGATCTTTCTCTTTTTTACGAATGCGTTGATTTATTTTCTGTTCCGCTATATTCCGGCGGCTGGTGAAACCCAGCTAAAGCCCTCTGCTATTGAGATGGAGCATAAGGAGTTTTACAGAATCCGTTTCCTGATTCATTCCTACCAGGCGATATTTACCTGTATTATTATTTTCCTGGTGAGTCAGGGGAAGTCGTTTGTGATGGAGCGTTGGGCTTTTATCGGGGTAGGATTACTCATTGTGGGTATCGGGGCTTACCTGCGTAAGCTGAAGCCCAATAACTATGTAGGGGTGAGAACACCCTGGACCTTGCAGAGTACGGCGGTTTGGACGGAAACGCACCAAATGGCCAGCACGTTATGGATCAGTGCGGGTGTGGTGATTATTGTAGCCGGATTTTTCCTGTCGCTGATCACGGGGGTATTTATCATTTTCTTTGTGGCCATTGTGCTGGCGGCGTTGCCGTACATTTATTCCTTCCGTTTATACAATAAGGACAAAGGATAATTCAGTGGTCAATCAATACATCCGGAAAAAGTAATGGCGTCCCTGATGAGGGGACGCCATTGTAATTTTAGGCCCGGAGGGGGAGTAAACGGGGGATATACCCTAGGTTGCCCCTTCGTTGATTAGAACCAACCTTTACCGAGCGCTTCGCGGAAAGGCCATGGGATCAGGGCTAATATCACTACCAGGGCAAGACCGAAGAAGATCAGGCCCAGTTTATGTTTTTGCGCATCTGTAGCGGCTTTCTTTATTTTTGATTTACCGATATGTACCAGTGCAATCGCGATGACAGCCATTGTTTCATGTTCTACTGTAAAGAATCTGAGAACAGGATCTTTCATGGCGCCTCCCATGTTGGAGATACCAGCCTGGGAAAGCGGGCTCATAAAAAACAGGATCAATCCTACTACCAGTTGCAGATCACAGAAGATCATGAAGAAAAGTCCTGCCTTGCTGTCGGCCGCAGTGAAGGGAGTTTTCCCTGTTACGCCTTTAAGGGAGCGGATAACCGCCCAGAGTCCAGCCAATAATATAGCCCATCTTAAGAACGAGTGTACATAGTTTATTAACATATCGAGTTGGATTTTACCGGGCAAAAATAAGCGAAGCGACCCGAATATATTTGGTAATTCATAAAAATATTTGCTAATTTTGTTAGCAAGGTACTAAATTATTTAGGTTATGTCCGTAGTATGTCAGAATTTGAAATATCTGCGTAAGCAAAAATCATGGACGCAGCAAGAGTTTGCCGATAAGCTTGGGATCAAACGTTCCCTGCTGGGCGCATATGAGGAAGAGCGCGCAGAACCCCGCACCGAGATACTGGAACAGGTCAGCGATATGTTCCGGGTATCTATTGATGACCTGCTTCGCCGGGATCTGGGTTCGCAGAAGGATAATTTCCTGGAAAAGCGTCGACAGTTAAAACTGGGCAGTTCGCGTCAGGCAATTCAGTTTGTGCCGGTAAAAGCGGCGGCTGGTTATCTGGCGGGTTATAATGATGATGAATTTATAGAGGAACTGAACACGTTTACGTTGCCCATGCTGGGAGCGGGAGACTACAGGGCTTTTGAAATAGCGGGAGATTCCATGTTACCGGTTACTTCCGGTTCTGTGATCGTTTGCCACAAGGTAGAGGGATGGGAGGAAATCAAGAACAATGAAACCTATGTGGTAATAACTTCGCGTGAGGGCATTGTTTTTAAACGTATCCTGAAGAACAACCGCTCCAAATCGAAGATTACCCTGGCGTCGGACAATCCTCAGTTTGAACCCTATGGCGTAGAAATGGAAGAAGTGCTGGAACTTTGGCAGTCGGATGCCGTAATCAGCAAGGCGGGCCAGCAAAGCCGGATGAGTGTGAACCACCTGGCGGATATGGTGAGCCACCTGCAGGATCAGGTGAGTCTGCTGAAGAAGAAGCTGAAAGACTAAACACCTTATTATAATAACGGGAAATGGGGCTGCAGGGAGATGCACCGGGGGCGATTTGTTACCGGGTTTTTCCTGCAGGACCATTGATCCTGCTGCTTGTCTTATGGAAATAAGCAATTCTTTCGCCTCCCGGGCTTTAGTGCGGTGTCTGCCGGCCCTGCGACCGGAATGCGGCTGTTCTCCGCAGATAAAGCAATTCCTTCATTCCCGATTTTAGCATTCTCTATATATATGATCCCTATCATTAGGCTTTAGCGCGGTGACTGCCCCATCCTGCGCACCGATTTTAGCCCTTCTTTACGTTGGATGACATATCCTTCGCCCCTGTACATTCCCGCCCCATTCGCCCTTCCCATTTGTAATTCTTTCTTAATTTCATTGATCAGCGTACACATTAAATCCGTGAACCGATGAGATTTCATGTTTTAACGAGTCTTTACAACAGGTGGAGAAAAGCGATGATGATTTCGTTGTATTGTTTGAGCACGGTTCCATGCAGGGGATTGTTTTTGCCCCGGGGGAAACGGATGGGCAGGAGCCGCATATCCAGGATGAGATTTACCTGGTGATTCGGGGAAGCAGGGAGTTTGAGCTGGAGGGGAAGGTAGCCGTGATCGGGGTGGGGGATTTCCTGTTTGTGCCTGCGGGCGCGGGGCATCGCTTCCGGAATTTTACCGCCGATCTGTTGCTGTGGGTCATCTTTTATGGAGAAGATGAAGAAGAAATTGAATAATTCTTGTAGTCTTTTGTTTTTTTACAAATCTTATGTTATCTTTGCGTTCCTAAAAATAAGAGGCAAAAATTATGTTGATCATTGATTCTAAAGATTGCGAAAACATAGACAAGGCGCTTAAAAAATACAAAAAGAAGTTTGAGAAAGCTCGCATATTACTGCAGCTGAGAACGCGCCAGTCTTTTACTAAACCATCTGTTAAACGTCGTAACCAGGTGTTAAAAGCCGTTTACAAACAACAGTTGGCAACAGGTAAATTTGAAGATTAATATTGCACCGGCGATAAGCTGATGGCAACTCAAAATATTTGATGATTGTAAGGTTATTTAATAACTTTACAATCATCAATCTTTTTGTGTTGAACGAACCTTTATATTCCTTAGCAGAGCGATTCATCTCCTATATACAGCTCGAGAAACGGTATTCAGCGCACACCTGCACTGCCTATCGCAACGATCTCTTCCAATTTTTCGATTATGTGACTCTTCAGTACAGCAGTACGCCGGTACAGGACCTCAGTCATGTAATGATCCGCAGCTGGTTAGCCAAACTCATGGAAGATGCCATGACGGCCAAAAGCGTTAACCGGAAAATCTCCACACTCAAATCCTTTTTCAAATTCTGTCTGCGTCAGGGGCTGATTAAACAGTCGCCTATGATCAAGGTCATTGCGCCTAAGATCAGCCGTCGTTTGCCCGGATATATCGAAGAGAAGGGAATGCAGGCGTTGGAAGACAACGTTAGTCCGGTTTCAGTGACGTCCCTGCATATTTTTGCGGACGACTTCGAAGGCATTACCCATCGTCTCATTTTTGAAATCTTTTACCAGACGGGTATCCGTTTATCTGAACTGATCTCTTTGCAGGAGTTCCGGGTAGACAGTGGCAACAAATCTGTCAAGGTAATGGGGAAAGGTGGCAAGGAGCGGATTATCCCGGTAAGTCCGGGGCTCCTGGTGCAGGTCCGCGAATATATGGACCAGAAGCGCCGTCATCTGGAAGAATTTGAGGGCGGTGTATTGCTGGTGCATCCACACAGCGGTCAGCGTTTATATCCGAAGTATGTGTATCTCACCGTGCGAAAATACCTCACAGAGCATCAAATCACTACTTTAAAGAAGAAGAGCCCACATATATTGCGGCACACCTTTGCGACGCATCTGGCTAACAACGGAGCGGATCTGAATGCGATCAAAGAGTTGCTGGGACACTCGAGTCTCGCGGCCACACAGGTTTACACACACAATACGATTGAACAATTGAAGAAGGTTTATCAGCAGGCACACCCAAAAGCATAGCAAGTATTTTAGGCTTTTAACAAAATATTACGCGGGTATATCGCATTGCATTGCAAAAGTGACTATATTAGTAATCAAGTTCATTATACTATAAGAGAATGCCTATGACCGCACTCTACTAACTAGAACCTAGATTGTTAAATATTTAAAAAATTAGTGCTATGAACGTACAAATTCAAACTGTGCATTTTGATGCTGATTCCAAATTGATAGATCATGTGAACAAGAAAGTTCAGAAATTAAACACTTTTTATGACCGTATCATCAGTGTGGATGTATTTTTAAAGTTGGATAATTTTGCGCATCAGATCAAAGATAAAATAGCCGAGATCCGAGTTCGAATACCCCGTCAGGACCTGTTTGTAAAGCACGAGTCCAAATCCTTCGAAGAGTCCTTCGACCTGGCTTTTGAATCCCTTGTAGAGCAGGTAAAAAGAAAGAAGGAAAAGAAATTTCAATAATTTTCTGAAATAATTTTGGAAATATTAATCTCTTTGCTACCTTTGCCATCCCGATTCAAAAAGAGGGTCGGTAAAGGTAGCAAAGTTCTTTATAGCAGGGCGTTTTCAGCGAAACAGATAAATTTTTAAATATTTGTAACAAACTGAAAAAAAGATTTTGAGAATTGAAAAATTCGTTTAATTTTGCGCTCTCTTTCAACGAGTTACTTTATTGAAAGAATGTTTTTTGAAAGATGCCAGCATAGCTCAGTTGGCCAGAGCTACTGATTTGTAATCAGTGGGTCGGGGGTTCGAATCCCTCTGCTGGCTCATCGATTTTTATTTGGTTGAACAAACCGGATGACAAAATCTAACAAGAAGTTAGGGCAGGTTCCAGAGCGGCCAAATGGGGCGGACTGTAAATCCGCTGACTACGTCTTCATAGGTTCGAATCCTATCCTGCCCACAGATACAGCGTGTTCCGCTTTTGCCCTTCGCAGAGGCGGAACATAGTTGTTGAGTAGAAGGTGAGTAATTCAGAAGTAGTAGACAGAACACCCTAAACCTGTGGTACAACAGCCTTTTAAAGTTCTTAATCTTATTCCGATGATTCTATAAGTGGAAGGTTTAACCGGAAGCTTAGAGAGTTAAAAAATGCGGGAGTAGCTCAGTTGGTAGAGCGACAGCCTTCCAAGCTGTAGGTCGCGGGTTCGAACCTCGTCTCCCGCTCGCATTTAAAACAATTTTCAAGCTGTTGTAGCTCAGGGGTAGAGCACTTCCTTGGTAAGGAAGAGGTCGTGAGTTCAATTCTCATCAACAGCTCCATAGAATTTTAGAAGAATAGTTGTAGTGAATTTTTAATCGCCTCAACAAACTCCATAAAATTCGAATTTCGGGATTCGAATTTGTAAATTCCGCACTCCGAAATTTAAAACTTAGCGTTGTAGCTCAATGGAAGAGCGACCCATTTTTATTTAGGGGAGGCCATGAGTTCAATTCTCATCAACGGTACAAGTTTGTAAAACCGTTTTTTTAAAACAACAATCAATACAATCTTTACAAACCATCTAAAAAGAAAATACAATGGCAAAAGAAACCTTCAAGCGGGATAAACCCCACGTAAACATTGGTACCATCGGCCACGTGGATCATGGTAAAACTACTTTGACTGCTGCCATTACCACAATTTTGGCAAATAAAGGTCTGGCAGAGAAGAGAGGATATGATGAGATCGATGCTGCTCCTGAAGAAAAAGAAAGAGGTATTACTATCAATACAGCTCACGTTGAGTATCAGACAGCTGCTCGTCACTACGCTCACGTTGACTGTCCTGGTCACGCGGATTATGTGAAGAATATGATCACCGGTGCTGCTCAGATGGACGGTGCTATCCTCGTGGTGGCAGCTACAGATGGTCCTATGCCGCAAACAAGAGAGCACATCCTGCTGGCTCGCCAGGTAGGTGTACCTCAAATCGTAGTGTTCATGAACAAAGTTGATCTGGTAGACGATCCAGAACTGCTGGAACTGGTAGAAATCGAAATTCGTGATCTGCTGTCTTCTAACGGTTTTGACGGTGATAACGTTCCAGTTATTCAAGGTTCTGCAACCGGCGCTCTTGCTGGTGACGAAAAATGGGTAGCTGCTATCGACCAACTGATGGATGCTGTTGATTCTTACATTCCACTGCCTCCACGTCCGGTTGATCAACCGTTCCT
>Ga0116227_10010589_pt1 | contig 16011 bp, 11 predicted proteins | sample S1TSphgellanicum_FD_89693 | JGI IMG/M metagenome (GOLD analysis project Ga0116227, IMG submission 89693) | Host-associated microbial communities from peat moss isolated from Minnesota, USA - S1T2_Fb - Sphagnum magellanicum MG | ecosystem: Host-associated > Plants > Peat moss > Unclassified... | reverse complement strand
TTTTTTTTTTTTTTTTTTTCTCAAAAAAAATTTTTAAAATTTTTTTATTTATTTAATTTTTTTTTTTTTTTTTTTTATTTTTGTTTTTTTTTTTTTTTTTTTTTTTTTTGTTGGACATGTCTTTTCATCACAACTAGATGTTTCCTCACACTTTTGGGTGGATGATCTTGGTTGATTTTCATTCTTCATTTTCTTCATATGATTTCAATCCTAAATCTTCATTAATTTTAACTGACGAACTTCATCCCCTTCATTATTCAATTAACCTTACACCAATGGTTTTTTCTCTTACCAAAGATAACACATTACATAACACTAATGAAATGAACAACATGATATTCAAAATCTTTTTTTTTTTTTGGTTGATTCAAAAATTGGATTGACAAAATCTTTGTTACCAAAATTTACAAAACAAAAACTCAATCATGCAACCAGTATTGGACACAATCAAACCAAAGACTTAATAATTTTTTACAATTACATGGAGAATATCACACATTTGAAAGTTTGAATGTCAAATGTTCCAAATATAATGTAAAACCTAAGGCACTAATTATAGCAATGTTGCTCATACTAGTTTCGAACTTGATCATTCAAATTAGTTTTTTAATTCATGTATGGGTTTTTCAAAATATCAAAAGACAATTTGTGTTGCCATGGCTTATACACAAAATAATAATAATAATGATGATGATGGTTTCAACTTTATAAACCACCTAAACTATTGAAAAATGTAAATGATACACACTATTGACACGATTTCAACCATGGAAAAGTTCAAGATCTTCAAATTTGATCACTATTTATTATTTTTTGAATCATTTGAACTTTCAAAAGAATAAGATATATAAAACTCAAAGGATTCTCCTCTTTGAACTCCTAGATTAGGTGTTGTTCTCACAATAGGATTATTTCACAATCCTTGTTTAACTAAACTACCATATTAAGCGTTGATTTCAAACTAATGTCATCTTCAAAATCAACTTTTACAAATTATCTACATGATTCAAGATCATAAGAGCCAAAGGGTTAACCTCATACATTTCTACATCATTAACCCAAAACATTATAACTAAAATTTATAGATTGAAAGACAAATAATAATAATCAAATATACCTATTCTAAGGAAAATAAAATGAAGTCAAGAAAATATGGATGAAAATGAAGTTTAACATGTGGTGTTTCATCTTCCACTAGCTTGGATATTATATTCATTTGTAAATACTCATATGTATTCATGTCTACTTGTAAATATTCATAGTTCTCATATAAAACCTACTCATAATACAGGCACATGATTAACATTGTGAGGTATCCATGTCACACACTAGCCATTGTTCCTATCTAGAATGCCAAAAGTGGTGAAGTTTTTGTACATTAAACGCCTTTACTAACACAAGTAGTGTTATGTCCAAGTTTCAACAATTCATTTACAACGAACAACAAAGGTTCTAAAATGTCAAGACATCCATCACATAAATAATGATTTTTTTTTCAACCCATATTCAGTTAACAATTCTATCAATTTTCTTTCCATAGCATGACCAATAACTTTTGTTACCTCAAACAAATTAAAATGCCATGCTTTGGCTACTAATTAGTTCTTAAAAAATTGTCACAAGAGCAAAATTGTGATGTGTTCCCTAGAACATCCACAAATCAAAACTTTGGCAAAACATACTCTTGTTTTAGTTTTTCCATCAAGTTAGACAATACCTCTTTTAAAAACTATTTTCTTGAAGGAAAAATCATTCAAGGATATAAATGTCAAATGGTTGAACCAAATACTTTCCACAATTACATAAGCAAATGATTTTTTACCATTAAAAGGCTTACAAAAACTCTTTTTTGATGCACATCATTCTTTTTAAAAAAACAAAATTGTAACAAAGAAGATTGAAATTTAACTTCCAAATATAGTTGGCCATTTTTTACTTTTTTTTCACAATTCTTCTCAATGGACTATTCACTTCCTTCTCAAAACATTTGAAAGTTGTTATACCATTTGTTTTGTAATATGAAATTAAACCTTTTCTTACTTTAATTACGGGATTAAATGCATTGATTAAATTATTGTAACAAAGAATGTATATATAAGGCATAATTTTAGGACTGTCAATATCAACATCTTTGTTATCATCAACACATAAAAAACTAAACATAGTGCATAATTTATACATTGAAGTTTGTATTCAATTCTTTCAACTTTTGAAGGTTAAGTTTCATTCTTTCTTTTTCATTTTTAGGACCTTTGTTGGTTTATGTTTGAGAACTAAAATAATTTTCAAAGAATTTTTCCATAAGGCCTTTGTTGAAAAAAACTTCACATGTTTCAACTTCAATTGTTATTATGTTTTCATTTTCACTTGATTGTTAAATTTTCACTAGATAGTTATTCAACAAAAAAGGGAGAATATAAAACAAAAGTTTGTTTTTCTAAAATGTAGTTTTAATTTCTCATTTACAAATTGATTTAGTTATCTAAAGCCTACCAAATGAAGCTCACAAAATTACTCATTTGCAAGGTCAAAATAACTCACTTAACTCTTCTTGTTTCATCATGCAAGAAAGTGAATATGCAAAATGCAAATGTGACCCAATGAGAAAAAACAAATGATTAACAAATCTCATAAACAATAACAAACACATTGATTGATGTTAGCATGTTGCCATATTAAACAAAGAAAACAAACAAGGAAACAAACTTATAATGAATTTGAACATGAATAAATGATTCGTCAAAACAAATCAAAAGACAAACATTAAACATAAACACAAACAAAACACACATACAAAAAAAATTTAAAACACGTAATTTTTAAAAAAAAACATAAGCATAATTTGTACATGAAAGAATAGAGTTGCTTCAACACTTGTAGTTCCAATTAAGTGGTTTTATGTTTTGTGCTCCCAAATTTGCACAAAACAAAAGGCTAGAAGGATATTAAACTCACAAGAATAAAGTCAAAAAAATAAATACAATAGGAGCCAAGTAGACATGGGAATTAGAGTTTTAAAGGTATTTAAATTTAGTCAACACAAAACACAAAATCAAAGAGGAGCTAGAGGGGACGTTAGAGAGGACAAAGTAGATTCAAAAGGAGAGCCAAAAAGTTGGAAGCAAACACAAAAGGAGCCTAATAGTTATTGAAGGAGCTAAACAACCATGGGGGGAGTTAAACAAGGCTACAAGAAAAACAAACAAAGCCATAAAAAGAGCCAAACAAAAAATGGGAAAAGTTAAATAGATATGAGAGGAGTCAAGCTACCATGAAAAGAATCGAACAAAATCATTGAAAGAGCTAAGAAAGATATGAAAAAAGCCAAGTAGCCATAGGAAGAATTGACCAAAGCCATGGGAAGAGATGAAAATAATCATAAGAATAAATGAGCAAACATGGGAGGAACTAAACAATCCCAAGAGGAGTTGAACAACCATGTGAGGTGTGAAACAACCACCATTAGAGGAATGAAATGGTAGGAGACAAAAAAAATCAATCCACAAATGGAAAAATAAAATAAAAATAGGGGGGGAATTGAGAAAAGGAAAAACAAAAGTGGAGATGGAGCAAAAAATAAAGGAAAAAAAAAGAAGTTTATTATAAGAATTTGTAAGCCACAAAAAAATCACAAAGCAAAGCAAAGCAAAAGAATCCTTAAATTATAAAACAAATAATGCTTTTAAAATCAAATGTTCAAAGGACAAATTAAACACAAATCAATAATCAACAAGATTTTTAAAAATAAAATAAAATTGAGACGTAAACTAAAGTTGGGCTTGTTTTTATCTTCTTTATGAAAGGCTATAAACACGAACATGAAGGTTTCATGCAATGGTTAATGTGGCACTACTTTAAATGTTATTTTTTCTTTGAAAACCTTACCTTAAAAACATTTATAATACCCAGCCTAAGAATTAAAACTAGATTACCCTTGAAGTTAAGTTGAATAAGACCTTACTACATTATAATATTTTATCAAAGTCTCAAATTTTTTAAGGTTATCTAAATTCGAATCAATTCTTAAAGCCAATTCTTACCCCATTGAGATTTAGCATGTCAAATACCAACCTAAATATCACCTTTGGTGATACCCAAAAGTTTTCATGGTGAGAATTAGCTTGAAAACATGGTTAATTTTCACCTAATTTTTGATACCCACCCAACAATAATACACACCATCACGAGCATGTTTGCTTTCAAACATGTGAATAAAAAATGAAATCAATTGTGAAAACTCCCACAAGGAGGGGGGGTGTGGGGGGGGATACTTAATGTTAAGTTTGGGATTTTCATGCGTTAAAGAACCATTTTTAGTGGGGGTATTAGATAATTGTCCAACCTCTTTTTATCACCCCATTATTATTATTTTAAAAATATATACATATTAAAGCCACCCTATATGAATTATAATCCAATATTTTTAAATATTACATACCCTATATTATAATTAAACTGATTATTTGAATAAAATGTGTCTTTTTAACATTAATTAACTTATAATTTTTACCCACCAACCAATATATTGCACCCTATATTTTTACTCACATATTTTCTATTTTTTTTACTAGTGTCCCCCCCCCCTCCCAGGTGTTTTTATTTATTTTTTGCTGAAAATCATTTACTAAAAATGATCAACACCCTAGCCTATTTATTATGTGACCTTTTCAAATTTGTAGCCCTGTTCAATTATAAAAATGACCAATTTGTCCATTACCTTTTTCACCTTTCCATCAAAATAAACAAAGGGATTTACATTAATGTGCCATAATCACATCACATCCAAGTGATTGGAAACATGTGCACAAACTTTGTTTTTATGAAGTAACAAAATTTTGACACCAATAATTTTATGGAATAATGTAAGAAGAATATTGACATATGCTCTCCCCCCAATGTATTAAGTAAAAGACATCTTTTTAGCTTGTGTTTTAGTTAATGTTTGATTTATCAATCACCTCCATTAACATTATTTCATCAAACATTATGGTATCATTCAAAAGTTTCCATTTATGCATAAAGGGGTGCAAGAAAAATAATGATCAAAACCTACCTTGCCACTTTGGTTGACTTCTCAAAAAGTAATGAAAGTGATTGCTAAGACAAGGTGATAGAAGTTGCAAATATAAGGTTTAAAAAGCATGATTTTGATAATGGCAAAAAATACCTATGCCAAAAAAAAAAATCAAACTTTAACATTATGTAAAGGTATGAATATTTCTCGTGACTATTGATTAGTAATTTGTGTTATTTTCACATTGTGAAAGGGAAAAAAATGGGTGGGTGTAAGAATCTAGGAAATCTAAGCAAAGTCTATAGTTATTCCATTATTCATGCATGAAATTTGTTACAATAGTTCAATCAAAGTATGGACCTAAATATTTAATAATTCTAAAGAAATTTTTTTGCTAGATTTATGGGATACATATATTTGGTGAATTTGGGGGGTTTTTTAGAATATTTATTTATTTAAATTTTTTTTTCCATGTGAAATTTGGTTCAAAACCCATCCACTAATAGCCATAAAAGATGTGAAACAAAGATGTGAAACATAATCTTTTTTAAAACTTTACTTCAAAAGAACTAATATAAAACCATGTTTAATTTCAGGAACTCATGAAACAAGAAACTTAAATTGGTTTTTTTATTTTAAAGGTGGACCCAAATTGGGTTGCCAATTATATTCAACTTGGAATGGGAATTGGAACCAATTTTGTGGGGGAAAAAAACATTAAAAAATATGACAAAAACCACATCAAGTTAGAAAAATTGGTTCTAGTCCAGGTTAATAATAAGTAGACCAAAAATAGAATTTGATTTCCATAATCAAAACCAAAATTTTGGAAAAATTAAACCCAAAACCAAAATTTTGATTCCATTCATGTGTAAAATTGGAAACATAATTTAAAAAGTTCTATTATATGTTTTCCAATAAGTATTCGAGATCCTTCATAAATGTATAGAAGCGCTTGACAATATACATATAATGTTCACATTACTATTATAAGGGGTTGGTTTACATAGGACACAAATCATGAGAATAAACCTCAAGAAATTTATGGGGTTAAAGGTCTCATCGTAATATTAGGGTAAAAAATTTATGGGGCTTTAAACTCGGTGTAGTAGGAAGGGTTTAAACTTGATACAATATGGAGGGTCTAAACATGATGTAATATCAAAGATCGAAATGCAATGTTGTATGATATTTTAAACCTGATACAATATTGAATGAATTAAATATAATATTGAGGATTTAAACCTAGTGTAAATATTGATGATATAAACTAGGCATAATATTCAAGGTTGAAGCTTAATGTAATGTTAAGGGTTGAAATTATATAGAATATTGACGTTTAAAACCCAATGCAAGAAAAGGGGTTTCAATGTGTCGAAACATAGATGGTTCAAATTTGGTGGAATATTTATGAAATAAATTGGTATATGCATATAATATTTCCACTATGATCACAATGGTTGAAGTTAAAGACATTATCCCCCTAATTAAACAAGGGCATAACGGGAGGTTCATGTCCACTAAATGGGAGGATTTTTAGAATAGAGTTTTAAGTAGTTGAATTATGCATATAATCCTCCGCATTGGCATCATAATGGCCAAGCTTGAGGCAATGCCCTCTCCCCCTCCCCCCAATAGGGGTGTAGTGACAAGCATTGTGGGGTTTAGCAATAGGCATTGTTTGGGGTTTTTTTTTTACATTTTTTTTGCACTATTTTCATAGTTCATTTATAATGAATGAAAGGCCCACCACTTGCTATACAATTTTTTCCCCTCACATGTTCCTATTAATCCAATCCAATTTAATTGAAAAATGGAACAATTGAATGTTAACCCCGATAAGTACCCACCATTAAAAATGCCAAGCTGAAGGGCCCATCCTGAAGTAACACATACACTACTACGACCTTCATTATTTTGAGTGATTATTTTGAGTGGTTATATTGTTACTACTTTCACCTTCTTGAGTGAGGTCTCTTAATGATTATGTGTAAGCCAATAATATTACCAAGGTACAAGCATAGGTGTTGTTTCAACCATTGCCAATCTAGGTTTTAGGTTCAAGAAGCTCAAGGTTTTTTTGTTTTTAGAAGGGGATAAAGATTTTTGGGGGGTTGTTTTATATTGGTTTAGGCAAAAAAAATGTGACTAACATAATCAAAACACTAGTTTTTAGCAAGGTGCCAAATTTAAACATTTATTCACCAAATGTTGAACAAAAAATGAAGTATTGGTATTAGGTTTAAGAAAAAATGAATGACCAACATAGTCAAAACATTATTTTTGCTAAAGTACCATTTTGAGTGCTTATTTAGAATAGGTTGATGAAAGAGTGAAATTTTGGTTTTAAACAAAATGGGTTACAAACATAGTTGGGAAAAATAATTGTGAAGGTGAAAACATGGTAAAATATATTAAAAAGTATGGATATCCATATTTATTTTGTATCATGCATATGACATCAACATTGGAGGAAGTATAATAAATAAACCTTTGGGGGTGGGCCTATTACATTTGTAAGATTATAGTTCCAAAATATTAAGAGCAAATAAGTTTTTAAAGTAAACAAAAAAATCCCCAATTATTAGTTGATAATTTCATAGTTGGGGAGCCCTAAAACAAAATATTTGAAAAAGTATACTTATTTTAAGTTAGGATAGAAATATCATTGTACTTTTGACCCACACATCAAAAAATTATTCCATTTTCTATTTATTAGAATATACTTAATAAGGGCTTTACATGAATCCACATTACAAAAGTAGACCACAAAATCTACTTGGCTTTTTAAAATATACTTTCAACCTACTTTTGCAATGTGAAAATTGAAAATTAATACATAATAGTGAAAATTAATCTTGTTTTAATTCATTCAATTAAAAATTTTCAATGAACGTTAATCTTATGATGAGTTTTGTTGTTTTTTTTTTGAAGTCAATTGCAAGGTAAAAATATTTTCCATATTAATTTGCTTGCACCTACAAGTAATATTAAGGTTTGATTTAGTACATGATTGCACCCAAGGCTAACTTTCCATTTGTGGGATTGATTTGGCCTTTCTACATGATGATTAATTCATTGAATGATCATTTTGGCAATTTGATTTTCAACCTTTCAAATGATCACAATTTGTGTTATTTGTCTTTGTTTTGAAAATTTTAATGATTCATCTAATCAAAATGGTGCATTGTCATGAACAACATATACTTTTTAGAAGGTCCAATTAACACAATTTTATAAAGGTTTCCATGGAGTAATACAAGTAAAAATCATAAGGGCTCACTTTTCAATCTCACTAATGCAAGTTCTGATTAATATATTTCACTTTCATCTCAAGCCTGAATTATATCATGTCTTTTTAACCAATAAAGTCTTTTATTTTATTAATCATTGTTGAAAGTCCTTTGTGTTGTCAAGTCCATATTTAATTTTTTCCTCGTATTTTTGTCATCTTTAATGGACATTGCCTTTTTCTTGGAATAACAATTTTTGATATTTACATATGTCATTACCTTCTCTACTTTCCACCTCACAAAGTTTTATTGGGTCTTTGTGACATTTTTTGACTTTAAACATGTTTTTGATGCCCATTGTTCAATGTTGCAGATTACCTTAAAATAATTCCAACAATTCAATATTAAAAAATTGCTATCACTATTTGCTACATATATGGATAGTATTAATGTTTGCCCTTAACCCCATCCATACTTTAAATATAGGATTACATATACGTTGCATTAGTAGTTAAATGCCACACATGGGTTGATCACAAATGGCTAGTGAATCAATAACAATCAATTTTTGGTTATTCCATTTTTGGTTAGCCAACTAAAAATATTTTAATGTATTTTTTAGGACTTTTGAAACCCATGCCATTTGCACAAATTTACAAAATCATTTTCATTTCACGTTGTTATGGCTTGAAATTATTTAATCCAAAATTTAAATGGTGTACATTGCCATTTTAATGATATGTTGTTCGTATGAATTTGTCACTAACCCCACATGTTATAAATGAGTTGAATTTTTTTTATTATGATGCTATTGATATTGAAAAGGTTCAATGCCTTTTAGCCAAATTCAATGAAAACACGCTCCCTTTGAACTACTACTTGTTAACAATTTAAGAGGGCATTTTGGGCAAATGCAAGGAATGGACTAGAAGTATGATGACATCATGTTTGGTATAAGGTCAAGACAACTAATTTATATTAAAATTCATTTCAATTCTTCATTTTAAAGTGGCTAGATGTTTAAGCCCCTCACATTGTAAAAATGACATTTGTGACAATATCTTTGTTTGCATTGTTGGTTGTAATGAGATTGCTCAAAGTGGTGGTTAATGTACAATTTAAGTAAAGGCCAATATGTTCATGGTTTGTTTGTTACTTCTTTTGGATTTAAATTTTGTGGTACTTCGCCATTTTGTGTGCATAATTACAACTTGGATGCACGTATATTTTTTGTTCACAAGTCGAAAATATTGATAAAATCAACAATTCATTTTAATACTCATAACCATCATGTTGGAAATTTTAAAAGGGCAAAAGTGAGGAGGTTATCAATAAGTCAAAGCCTTGGTAGAGGTAGGTGTTAGTCATACATCAAACATTAAAACCTCAACAATTATACTAGTAACGAGCAAGACATTTATGTCTAAGCACTTATTCAATGAGGATGGGAATACGCTTGTGGAACTTTTGAAGGATGAAAAATTACACCATGTGATGGACAAATTCATAACATTGTGCTTTCCTAATAATTGCATCTTTCAAACATCATTTGGGTAATACATGTTATGTTGATAACATTATTGCTTTTAGGTTTAGAAGCCTATACAAACTGACATATACATAAAATAATTATTTTCTTGGCCAATTGTTTAAACATAACATCTTCTTTTTTCAAAATTTTGGGGGATGTAAACAACAATGGTGTTAACTTGGTGAAGTAAATGCATCATGGTAATGCTTTGCAAAATGCTTGGATAATGTTCAATCATGTGAAAAATGTCAAAGGATCAACCACCATGGCTTGCACCATTTACAATTCAATTTAATGTAACTTGTTATGATTATTTTAATTTGCAACATCATGTAGTCCAAAGACACTAAAACTAAATGCATAATGTGAACTAGAATGAACAAGTTGGTGGCCAAGAATGGAATTCCTAAACCCATTTTCAAAGGGTTCATGGTGGATAATGATGATGCCAAATAGAACATTGTGATAATCATCTACAGTCTCAATGATCCAATTGTTAAGATGCTTGATAAGAATGAACTTGTTGTTTTCATTAGATTTAATTGATGGACAAACACACAAATCATCCAATTAAACCAAAGTTGTAAGATCAACACAACTCATTTTGCTATAAATACAAAAATGCAATGTCATTGGAGGAATCTAAAATTCCTTGTGCATCCATTTGTTGTTAGTGGTATTTTTTAAGGGTTGTTAGCAATAGTAGATTTCAAGAACTTAACAACTAGTTGAATTTTTAGCAATTTTGCATGAAACAATTTTGCATGGGGAGGATTTATGAAACATGCTCCCCAACATTTCATTGTTTATATAGAATTATTCCATGTCATGGGTGTGATTAAATTATAAGGAGTCAATGTTTCCCCCTTAAATGAATCCTTAAAATACCCTAAACCCTAAACCCATTGTATTTTAAGGATTCGTGTTAACATGGAAAAACTAGAATATTGGTTATTTAGGAAATTATTACTAATTCCATGATTTATAAGTTGAAATAAAATTTAACATATATATATAACCTAAAAAAATGTTTCATTATACTATTATGCTAAGTTTTGGATTATATAATATATGTCATTTTCAAATATTTTCAAGTCTTTTTTAGTGTGTTTTTGCTCAAATGAGCCAAGTGTGCCCACTTGTGATGAAACCTTATAAAGAGTGGATAATGTAATCAAGGTGATATGGCCCAACGTGATTAATCATGCAAGTAAAATATTCTTAGAATCACAATTTAAACATGTTGACAAACACATTACATAATTTTTATGACCTAATAAGGTGTTACATTATACTATTATGTACATATGTATTAAAAACATTCCCATAAATTTGTCATGAACTATTTTTGAAGACATTCAAGGAGTCCATTAAGTAACAAAAAACACATGTTACATGACATTAGAAGTGATTTTGGATGTTCCATGTTCTTTATATTCCTTTCAAACTTTTGCAAATGATCTCATAATACATTAATAATATTATCATACAAGTTCATCCAAAATTTCAACATCAAATGGATTGATGACTTAAAAAATGAAAAAAATCAAATGGTCATTACATTTCAATTGGTTCCTTTGTGTAAACATGCATCTTTTTCAAAGTCAAAGTTGAATAGTGAAAAAGTTGGTTATATACATTTTTTATAAAAAATTTAAGTATTTTCTATTCATTCGATTGATTTCAAACTTATTCGTATGTATTACAATAAATTGAAAATATCAACTTAAGCTATCACTTTAAAACATGAAATATTAAGTAGTGGTTACAACTACTTTGCCACATATTAGCATAATCTTGGGCCTTTGTGTATTTTTAAAATACTAATTAATTACAAAAATCATTACAAATTTTCACTTTGAAAGTATTAGCAAAATCTATTGGATGAACATATGGTTTGAATAATTGGGTAAAAAACGAGCATTCTTGTATGTTGTGACCTTTGATGGGTTTACATCACAAACTTCCCATTGAATGACTTGGTAATGGAAATTGTGTAGAAATTTATTCTTCATAGATTCATGTTTTTTACACACATATGGTGTACATATAAATCACACATCAAACATGTATAAGCAAGACAAGAGATTTAAGATGTAAAAGTAATATGAAAGATTCACATAGGCACACTTGTCTGAATTATTCCCATCCTTGTGTGAACATTCAATTTGTTTGAATAAATATTAAATTAGATGCACACACATTGAATAGTCTTTGTTTAGTGTGAAATGCGACCTTTCTAATATTCACAACTACAATTGGTTCAAGGTGCTCGAAGGGATTTGTGTTGATGGTGTCTAGCGACATAACAATGTATTGTTAGGTTGCTTGTTCAATGTTCCACATTACATAATACCAACACGTAGTCTTACATAGGACGTAGGATTGTATCCAAGAAGATTGTTAATAACGTTCTTGTTCCAACCTTGTTAATGATACATTTTTTTAGGTTTTTTGAAATAGATTATGTAACATTGTTGGATTCTTGCCAATTACATTTATTTCAAGCATCAAATATCAAAAGAATTAGGTCAATGGTTGATAATGTCATCAATCATGTAAACCTTAAAACTAAACTAAATTAACTTTCATTATCCACTTTATTACAATTATTATAAAACGATCTTCCAATTCCACACTCATATGTCATGCATATGGTAAACATACACGCACATAGATAACCATTTTTCATTTCTTCTACACCCATATCGGTTCTTTTAAGTTTTCTTGTATTGTAAAGTTTTATGTACAACTATGGTCAATTATTACATCCCTTTTTCATTCCTTAAATTCTTACATAAAAAACTAATATTTAAAAAAAAAATCCTCTTTTTAAATTCCTCTTTAGAAACTATGGTGGTTATAACTAACTAAATGTTGGCAATCTACAACAAATCATAACAATATCAACATGTGTTCCATCATAATATTTCATAGGTAAGGCAAAAGTTGGTTAATACGATTGGTAGTGTTATGGTAGAGCTCAAGTATTATGAAAGTTGGCTACGTGTAATTGGTTGTTGTCTACTAATTTTGGCTATCCTATTTCGATTACATTATTTTGACTTAATAAGTAATTTATTTATTTAACAAACCTATTTTGATATATTATGGCATGTGTTCAAAGGTGCCCCTTCCAAACTCATAAGTTTTGGCATTTTTTTATGACTTGAATCGTTGTGTTAAGGTTTAATTTCCAAATCTAATTATGCATGTTGCAAATATTAGTTGTGTTTAAAAATGTCTAGTGGTACAAAACTACTCCTACTAAACATTTTCAAGCAAGAGAATACCAATTTCACTCAAAATGAAATAATAATAAACATTTTTCAAAAAAGTTGATTTTGTTTTTAACGGAATCTTTTGATGATGTGAGTTTTGTTCTTATAAGTCATCCTACAAATCACCCAATGCATGTAGTTTCTTGGCCTACAATTGACCACAAGATTGTTAGATACAATACACCATTCAAATATCTACACATCAACAAATGGGATGTTGGTTGTGTTTTCCAAGTGGTTGTGTTGTCACCCATGCAAGTTCCTCTACCAAATATGTATCTACAACATTATTTTAAGTTCTCCCCAAGACATCAAGTGATGAGGTAACAATTGATAATTTCTTGCCTTCTACTTGCATTGATTTTATCACTAGATGGTACGTTTTTATGTGGGTGGGGACATGGGTTCATTATAAGCACCTCTAGTACATTATGCAACATGTAATGTCTTGTGGGCAATATGAGGATTTCATTTGCCACCTAACTTAAAGTTGGAATGTTTAGTCCATTGATTGCTAAGTCGTGAAATAAATATAAAATAAACACATTTTTTCATATGAAACGTGGAATGTTTTAAAGGGAGTATACAAGAGATTATTATCACAATAGAAGATGGAGGATTGTGATTTAATGAACATGGGCTATCCATGAAATTTTGAGCAATGAAGATGATGTATATGAATATTAATTGTCAAGTCTATGAATATTTGTATTTTATTTTGCATAAACTTGGTTTGAATATAATATTTTGATGGGTTGTTGAAGGAGCTTGGAATGCAATTGTGAACATCATAGATAATATCCTTTATGGGAGTTAAAATAATGTTGAAGGCAACCAATAATCTAATAAAATCTCATAGGTGTTTAAATAACTATGTAATTAGAAGTGAATTATCATGGGATGGTTCAAGACTATTGTGATTAGTAATAGCAATTAGTCAAAATGGTAGGCATAATATTTATCAAACCAAGTTGATACATAGTTAAGGTGTTTAATGTTACAATTGATATTATTTTTAAAAAAATCTCTTTAACTAAGGACACAATAATCTCCCATTTTCAAAGCTTGATATACATCTATTGTCAACCCAACCTATAGTGTAAATTTGATGATGACTATGTGATTTTTAATTTTTAAAATGTGAAAATTTTAATTTTCTTTGTTTGTTGAGAAGAAATTAGTTGATACCATCCTAAATTGTCTATGTACAATTGAATTTCAATATATCTAAGGAATAAAGAGGCTACAACCTCACTTGAAGTTCTATTGGTTGGAGTTACATGCAACACTTTGTATTAGTAAATCCGATTTCATAATGCAAAACATTTCATTCATGTACTCACCATGTGCAACAACACAATTTGTAACCCACTAAACCACAATTAGTCCACACAAAATATGTCGTGGCACAAAAATTAAACCACCCAAAACATAGAATACCCAAAAGTTTGCTAGCATCAAAGACTATTTTGCCATGTCATTGTATGCTTGGTAACATGGGAAGATATGTTCCCAAGTGATCCAAAGTTCCATCCTCATGACGAAAATATTTTAATGAATATTTTGACATGCCCATCTCTCCCATTCACACACTTATGTCATAGCTATGTTGCTCTTAGATCAAAAGCTTTTGTCCTCTAATAAATTACAACTATTGTTATTGGAAAACAATCCACACTAACTTTCTTAGCAAATTGTCTATTGTATAATATGCAATTATTTGTCTAAGAATTGGTCCAAATACTAATGGGTGAAGTATGAGATCATTGTATCTATCATCACTAGATGCAAAAGTCATTGAATCAATGCAGGGTTGTAGTACACAATCTTTTTGACCTTTGAGAACTGCCTATCAAGGGTATTGGAACCACTTCTATAGTTTTTGAGAACTGTCAGTCAAGGGTATATACATATACCCTTCTACCCTTACCCACCGATTCGAAGGTTCAGAAAAGTGAGAACTTTCAACACTTGTCCCCACTCCCCGTTTACCCCCCTCTCCCAAAACTTCAGCTTCTTAGTAGGGTTATGTGTAAAGTCACACGATTAGGGGGCGAGAACAGCTAGTTTCAGCATAATCGGGCATCAAACGTGTAATTGGGAATGAAGATTTTACAAAATGAAATAACTAGGACCCATACTAGTTTTTCCACCAATTTTGGTGGTGAACTGACTTTCATCCTGTCTTTCATGAGCGTGTCTTTCCTGAGCGCCTTCAATGCTGCTACATATATTTTCAGTGCTCCTTACATGTACAACTACTATAATTACTCTCGAACCTGGTGCATTAAATGTTAAGTTTCAGCATTTCAGCATACTGAGATTTAATAAAATTTCATTACTTTGTAGACACCACTGAAAGAGAGGATAAAAGAGAGGGTGAATACAAGGTAACTTTGCGGATGACTTAAATATCTAATGTACTCTCTCACACACTTTGAGTTCAAACTGAAGATTGTCAAACTAGAGTGAAGGGTCATTTTACTTACAATTACATGGCCTCCAAAACACATGTCTCTAATGGTCCTGTCATGTTGGGAAACATAGACTAAAACATTTTTAAATTTATGTCTATGTGTACTATGAGGTTTATGTTGAAACTTGAAGGTAGTGTGGGTCACACATGAATTGTCATTTTGTGAGTAAAGAAACTAATAATGTGATTCAAAGTGCCATTCCCCAAAATGAGTTGAAATTGTTATATAGCAACTCATGAATTGCACAAGAGTATGTTCACATATTGCAAGATTATATATCTCCCTTCTTAACCTTGTCTCTAAATTTGGAGCTGAAGTACATTTTTGTATTATGGAAGGAGCAAATTGTCTATTTGCGTGCTTTACAGCTTGCCAGGAAAAACAAAGGTAGAACAACATCTAGCAATTGTTGACCATTTTTTCGAAACACCTACTTTGAAGTCTGAGAAAAACCAGAAGGCACAAAATGACAACG
>Ga0116227_10010588_pt1 | contig 16014 bp, 5 predicted proteins | sample S1TSphgellanicum_FD_89693 | JGI IMG/M metagenome (GOLD analysis project Ga0116227, IMG submission 89693) | Host-associated microbial communities from peat moss isolated from Minnesota, USA - S1T2_Fb - Sphagnum magellanicum MG | ecosystem: Host-associated > Plants > Peat moss > Unclassified... | reverse complement strand
TCGGAAAAATCTAAGGCTACGTATTTGCTTCTTTTTTTATCTTTTTTTTTTTGGATGACGTCTGGCCAGCAGCTCCGGGGAGCATTCACAACAACCGTGCAGGAAGAGAGGTTGCTTCCGGTCCGAAGTAAGTAACGGCGGGGGGGGGGAGCACGGGTGCATTATGCACCGGGTTCACACTAGTATGAATAAATACTTCATCTTGTACCTTGCAATATATTGTTACAAGTATTATATTCTCACAAATACACTATTTAATCATTTATTGTTAATAAAAATTTATAATTTCTTTTGGTAATTCTATTCTTTGGGTTTTGGATTACTTTATTGTGAGTGCAATTTATGAAGCCCTTTCAATATTGGCTTGGTGGAAGTTCAAAAACATAGTTTCAAAAAATAATATTTTTTTGGTGTAAACATGTCATTTTCTTTAGTGTACAATATGATTGTCCAAATTAATTGTGGATTGTAGCTTGGACTATAATGATTTACAACATATCATTTTTTTTACAAGATTAAAACCATTTGCAAAGTGTGACCTTCCAAACTTGTCATGTAATTTTGAAATTAGGGTTTTGCTACAATTTGTTGGAACACATATTTGTGTTGTTTTTAATCCTTGAAGTTTTAACAATTCTAAAATATGTCTTCTGTTTTGTAAGTTTTGTTAGTTAATCAAAAGGACACCATTAATTTGAATATTTTGGCAAAAATTACTCATTGATCAATATGTTAGTAAATGGCCAACTTGAAAGTTTTGGGAACCCAAAGTCTAATAGCTCTAGATATACACTTCCAATCTGGAATTATTGGCAACTCTAGCTTCATGGTCAAAAATTTGAAATGCAAAATACATTTGTGGCATCATTCATGTATATTCACTTGACATACTATCGCAAATTGTCTAAGGCATTCCTTTACTATCTTTAATCTAGGGTAACATGTTCTTGCCATTCATAATATTTATATCATTATTCATTTCATAGTTTCAATGGTATTTGTGAAAATAATGAATTGACATGGAAGTCAATTAGTGCAAACATATTAAGGAAAAAAATTTGAATTTCCAAAAGTTAGGAATTGTTGGCACTTAAATGTTAAGTTTCAAATCATTTTTCAATAAGCATTTGTTAATTAAACAAGAGTCTTCTTCAAGCTCACATTATTTCAAATTGAGACAATATGTCATTATATAATTAACATACAATGTTTTGTGTTTGAATGCATGAATTTCAAAGTTGAGAACACCAACACTAATCAACCTTGAACTAGCTAAAAAAATTTGGGAGAAAGATCAAAAAAATTGTTTTGCAAATGTTGGAAATGATTAGAAGGTTCAGGTGAGTTGTTTGTGCATCTCCCTTCCTAATATCTATGGACTTAATTACATTTAGGTAATTAAAAGTTATTTGAATTTGCATGTTAACTTGAAGGTTTTGTGTGCACATTAGCCTTTAATAGTCAAGGTTAGGAATTGGGTGAATATCTAATTTTGGGCCACAAAATTGGCATTGCAAGGATATATCATAGTGTTTCACAAGCATGTCAATGGGGGATCTTAAGTGTGAAAATCAATGATGAGCTTGAAGTCTTGGTTAGGAAATTCTAGAATGAAAACTTGGCCTTGTCACAATTGGTAAAAGCTCCTAGATGCATAGCACATGTAATTGACCACTATACGGTACTTCTAATAACCAAATGTCAATTAATTTCCTTATTCATGTTTTATAAAATTTAGGTTATTGTGGAATAAAAGGATCATATTGATTTAAATGTTGTAATATTTGATGAGAATGATGCCATTTACAAGTTATTTCTTGCAAGAACATTGTGTAGTCTTGAAATTGGGGTTTTTCTACAACAATACTTCTTCTTAGATATATGCCACATTTGTGATTTTGAGGCTTTTAGTTTACTTAAAAGATGCAATGAATTATTTTCTCCCAAATAATATTGTTGGAAATGTCGGTTAGTGTTATGACATATTACATACAAGTCATAGAGCATTAAATCCAATTGTTAACATTCAATTCCTTACATAATTAATGATTTTGGAGGTCTCATTGCTAAGATTGGATGCAAATTGGAGGGTTTACAAAGGATGGGACAAGGGTAAAAATGTGGATAGGTGGTTCATTTTTAACATTTGAAGAGTCCACATCTTACATTAGTTAAAACTCCTACAATTATAATAATTATCAATCTACAAATCTTATAACTATCCCTTATGTTTTTGGTCAAAATATTGGTAGGCAACCCTTTAAGTATCATTATAATTCCTCAGTTGATGGTGGAATTATTATTTTTTAGTTTTACATTATTATGGCACATTTTTTTGGTGTACATTTGTTATTTGATATGTGTGATAGATGCATGTCATCATTTCAATAGTCCATTATGAATTTTTCTTCGAACTCATCCATATTTTTAAATATAATTCCCACTAAAGTCTACTATAACGTGGATTTAAAATTTGATGATGTTAATGTTAAATATAGCTTTACGTTTTAAATTCATTTACAATCTAGAACAATGACAATTGTGATAGTCCAAATAATCCCCCTCAATGTGCTTTCACCCACATGAATACATGCCAACATTGTCAATCAATTGTTTATAAAAGTAGATTTGCATAATGTGAACATACATTGTAGGAACTTGCTAGCATAATTAGAAATTTTTTAATTGGTTGCTGATGTCTTTTTCATCATGTTCATTCAAACTTGCCAATTTTTTTAAATAACATATATTTTTAAATGTTAAAACCTTGGAATTGTTGGATAGATGGTTGCCCCCACATTAATAAATGCAAACCCTACTATTTGTGGGATTGCTACTTTTGAAACATTCCTGGGAATATTTCATTTGATTTTTTTTAATCATTAAATTTTTTTTATCACCTGCATTATATTATTATATAAAGATATTTTCAAAAAAATTCTTAAAAAATAGGAGTCCCTAGAATATTTTTAAAACACTAGTTATAATGTTTTGCAATGATTTTGAATATTACTCTATCTTCAATATATTCATTCCACATGTTACCACATGTTACCATATATTTAAAATTTTGTCATCTAAACACATTAAATACTTGCAACATTAATACAAATATTGACATTAAAACATGAAAAACCAAACTTTGATTACACTTGTGACTCTTGTTAACTTTGATGCACCCAAATTGATGGTGCTGAAACTTTCTTGACAACATTTTGCTTGTTGGAATGAAAAATAGAAAGGACCTACTTGATGAAGCTATGTTTTGTTGAATATATTTATTTGAATTTACATTTGTCAAGGATAAAAAATCTACAATGTTACTATTGTGCAAGAGGATAGTTGATTATTGAATGGAACAAGGAAGGGCATCTACATGAATTGAAAGATGTTGCTTTGTACAACAACATTGGGTGCTAGGTTGACTTTACATTTTGTTGTGGGCTAGGTTTTATGGAAATAGAAATTGAGATTAAATTATTAATTGAAAAAAATTGCTTTCAAATCTTGAGTATCCACTCTAAAAAAATGAAAAAAAAACTCATTTCTTAATGTTGATGTTGACCTAAAAGAATAAGTGGTACATTATTAGCCTAAAATCAATTACTTAAATTTTAATCAAATTAATGGTCTCTTTGGAGGTCTCTATATGTATGAAAATCTTTAAAGAAATGCTAGGCTAATTATGAAGTTATTATAAGAAACAATAATGATCATTTTTTTATAAAAATTAGTCAAAAAGACCCCCCTTGGGTCTCATATATAACTTGACCAAAATGCCATTTTGAACAAGTTGATTTTGGCATGGACACTTTGATTGGTGTTGTTTTGATTGACCTTTTGACTAGTCAATATGGATTCAATTGTCAATTTCATCCATAATAATTGTTTTTTAAACAAAAAATTACTTAATTGTTGTCCCATGACATATTTATCATAATTTATTTTAAATAATTTCAAATATGATATATTTGTGCTAGGTAGTAAGTAGGTAGGCATAAAAAATAGGTAGCTACCCACCTACCTACCTACCTATGACCTATCTATGACCATTTGCCTAGGTACTTATACCCCATATACACCAAATTGTGTCTTCCATGACATGAACATTTTGCAACTATGTCCTATTTTTAGTCATGTAATCATATGTCCTTAGTCACTTATCAATAGTCATCCTTGCAACTATAACATGACTACTTTATGACCAACTATATGACTAGATGATTAAATGACTAGCTAGTATTTATGGATGTATTTACATATATGGACATATATATGACTTATATATACATAGCATATATATTAATTATCTTGGGTATAGGTATACCTAATTGATGCATGGAAAAGTTGTGATTAAACTTTCTCACACAATCCATTAATTATTTTTTCCTATTAGGCCAAATATCATGAACTTTTTCCCACCAAAAAATGATTTTTCTTTGTATAATGTAGAAACACTTTTTCATTGGAAGAATAAAAAATTAATGTGTTGGTTTGTTAAGAAAAAAATCCAAATGGCCACATTTTTCAAATATATTAGTTTGATAGCCAAGAATATATAAAACATTTTTTGGTTTTAAACTACTAACTAAAATGTTTCATTCTCATATGTCAAATAGACTTTATTATCTATAATATCCTTGATATATAAATAAATAGAAATTTTGTGCCATCCTTACATAGTAGGGAAATTAATTCCCTACTATAGGAGTTAGGAGGTACACAATGGCCCATGGGGGAGGTTGCCATCTTGTCATGGTAGTTGTTTAGGGGTGTTAGATCATGAAGCCCAATGTGTATGCGATCATTCCAACATTATGAGCAAGGGCATGTGTTAATATGTGAACATTGTTGCTTGTCATGTCTTGCCAAAATGCCAAGTAGTTCAACTTATAAAAAGTATTTCCAGACAATTATGATTTTCAAGGTGTACCAAACAATTTTATTTGGCAATAATGATGAGTAGTAGTCAATGTAATGTCAAATGGAACATCTATTGATTTGCAATTGAAAGCAATATAAAGGACATAATGTAGGTTTTCTTTTCAACTAATCAATATTATGTTATATGTCTTATTTTTTCAACTTCTATGGTTTCAGAGGTCATTCATCTAAAAGATTGAGTAGCACATGTTGCAATTGTGTGAATGTGGAGAATGGAATGAAGTTTAATGCATACATAGATATTATGGTTGGGAATGGAACCATGGTGAAAGATTATGAGGTTGTGATCACTTAAGTAGCCTAAATTTAGATATCAAAAGAATTGGGAGCATTTGTTTTGACTATGTAACAATAGAGTTGGGTTCAACATGAGGGGGATTTTCTCATAATCTTATCTCTATGCTTGTGTTCAAGAATTTCAATCAAAGATTTATTGTTAATTTGAGAGTTGCTTTAATGTCCCTAGGTCCTCTATGGTTTAGGGGAGAAATGGGTTGTGTTTCTAATATTGTGCACTTACCCTTCCTTTTGTGTGTTGCATACAAGCCAAACAAACGACATTTTCTAGTGCCCTTGTTCTTGCTTGCCATGCAAATGTGTTGTTAGGATAGGCCAAATTACAACAAGTACAAACCATGACCACAATGAACTTCATACCATTTGAAGAGATTTTGGAGGATCCAAAGTATCACGGACATGTGTGTCAACATTATTGGTATACAAATTGTTTAATCTTGAGGTGGGTACAACCTCCTCAATGCAAATGTTGTTTGGATTTGAAAGGTTCCTTGGGCTTGGATTTTTCCATTCGAAAATGATGGATGACTTGTAGGTGTCTGAAGCTTGAAGTCACATTGCACCTTGTTTATTGTAATTGTGTCAAGGACCCCACTTTGCAAGGTAATCAAGTACCTAATTAGTTACATTCAAGGCAAGTTTCGACCAAACACCAAGTTCCCATCTATAGATGTCTATCAAACATATGCCCAATTTTCCATCATGGGTAACATGTGCATACCAAAATTACACTGTTGACCTAAAGATGGCACATTTTAAATTTTTGTATAACATTGTGTAATCTAAGGCCAAGTTATGGAAATTTTTGACAAGGTTAGAAATGGTATATTTCAACAATTTTGGGAATCTATAATGTAATTTTTTAACATATCACATATTGTTATAAATGTTGCAAATGTCCTTTAGAAAAACACACACATGGGTATCTCACTTATGCATGGATGCTTTGACATTTTTTCATTTACAAACCTATTGTTGTACACAAGTTGCAACCTTGCAGGTGGGTTGCATGAGTGTAATTACTTTTGGATGTTCTATATGTTTTTTACATGTTTGCATTTATAGAACTTGAAGCAAGGAACATGTTCAACTTGGTTAAACAAACATATCTTGGACAAAATTTCTAAAGTCTGATCAACCATCCTAGAGCTAATGAATTTCAATAGATTTGGTTTTCACTAGATACATGGCCCTTGAGCCATGAGGTTCGATAACGAGTTAGGGATGATAAGCTTTGGTGAAAGGAAGAAGCATATGCCATTAGAAACAAGTTGCAAAAACTACCATGTCATTGTAATAGATGCCATGGTGGGAGGAGTTGGACAAGGAAGGTGGTGCAACATCATTTCTTAACATTTGGGGATGATCCAACTTTAAGTGCTCTCAAATTTGCACATGGAAGTCTAGGTCTAGCTTCTAGGATTGGGTTAATTTTAGTTTGTCCAAAGTGGTAATTACAATATACATGCAGCCTAGAAACAATATGTTGTTAAACATTTCAAGTTTTCAATAGTGATATGGCTTGTTTGCACAAAAAAAGGCTTAGTATGACTCAACTTATGCCAACATTTTTGTTGATGTAGGATGTTTTGTTTGACAACTCAAATGAAGAGTAGCATGATGGCTTATAAACTATTATAACTAGTTAGTTTATTGACACCCCGAATATGGGTAATGTTAACAATAATGTTACGGTTAATGATGAGGTGGATTTGGAATTGCAAATGATGGGTGCTCTAAATTATGCATTTGAAAACTTCGAACCAACCATAGCTATAGATTACACTCCACTAGAAGGGGTAGATAGAAATAATGTGGATATTTTTTATTTTCCCATTGAGATGGAACTTGGAGTTAATGGGGGTGTTCAGCGAAGTGGTGATGTGCCAACAACTACAATAAATGATCCACATTTTGTAAAGTTGGCAACATAATCAACGGTTCCATTATATTTTGATAATCACCTCTACATATTAACATGTACATTGATGGTATTGAATATTTGTGCAACAAATCATTGCACAAATGCACTTGTGGATGAATTGTTTTCTTTGTTGCATCATTCATTATTACCAACTGAACAACTTGCCAAAGTCCCATTATGAGGCTAAAAACTTGATCCAGTTCAACTAGGTCTTGGGTACAACACTATCCATGCATGTGAAAATGGGTGTGTGTTGTATCGAAACCAATACGACCAAGCACAACAATGCCCAATTTGTGGTGCATCTTGATGTGCTTTAGGACAACCCACAATGCCCAATTCCAAAACCATCTATCATCCAATTCCAAAATGGCCATAGGAACATGGTGAACCAACATAACTTTTAGGGGACTGAATGGGATGAAGGTTTTTATGATCTATCATGGATGGGAGGTAACTTCCCAATATGGGTGTGGTTTTGCCTCAGCCTAGAAAGCTAAAGAGCTGTGCTTTTGGCTCAACTTTGCATTAGAAACAAAAGCCAAGTCACAAGTTCCTGAAATTGCAAGTCTTTTTTAGTCCCTTGCATTAAAATCCAAGTTTATTTGGGTTTTAAAAAAAGTCACCATACACCTAGTTCTAAGTTTGGTAACAACCTCATGGGCTCACTATAACCTTAGGTGTTGTGCACCAAAGTTCTAATTTTCATTGGACAACACCCTTCAACATCGCACTCAACCTCTTACTCAAGTTGCACTATATGTACATTTCAAAATCCCACATTCTTTTCATCTTAAAACTCCTACTCAACATACTTTTGTAATAATGTTCAACACCTTTCTCTACTTCTAGCCTCAAAAGATTTGTAGTTCAAACTTGTCTTTGGCCCTTGTGCATGTCATGGTTGAAATAATGTTATATGTTTTTTTCTTTTGAAGAAACTAGGAGAGGTGTGAAGCAATTGCATAATTAATGTAGTTCAAGCTACCATATTACTATTTGGAACATTTGAGAAATACATGTGATATCATTATTGTATCTATTTAAGTTGTGGATATTGGTTGAGGGAATGGCATTATATTTGTTAATTTAGTATTTTGAATTTATTTTCAAAGATCTTTGGGGAGTAGGTTATGCTTCTTTGGTTTATGCTTGTCATGATGCATTATTAGTTGTAAGGAAATGTGGACCCTCTCCCACCTATCCTTGTCCATCAAAACATTGGTTTTTTCAAGATATAATCAATCAAGGGATAATTGTTGAAATATATATTAATAGATGTGTCGTCTTGAATGCAATTTTGTTGTACTACATTGGTGTATTAGGTAACAAGGTATTAAATTTTGTAACTATTGTTGATTTCTTCCAAATTTAAATGTATTTTTTTGTATGGTTTACTTATAAAATATTTGCAAGTTTTGTAATTTCATACATATAAGATTTTGTACATCTAAGGTGAAAGCACACTATGGTGGCCAAAAAATGTTGTCACAAATATTGTTTTTCAAAACTATAAATTTCAACCTCCACCAAGCCAATATTACAAGAGGTTTTCATAAATTATACTCAAAACAAGGTAGTTCAATAATAAATAATGAAATTGTCAAAGGGAATTTTTTTATTAATATTAAATGATTAAAGAGTATAATTGTGAAAATTTAGATGTTGTCAGGATATACTGCAAAGTGCAAATATACTCTAAAAATGATTCAAATAATTGTAAAACTATGAAGTATTTAGTCATATATTGAATATGAATTGATTGTACCATTTCAATTACAATTGAAAAAATTGATTCATGTGATTTCACAAAAATCATATGGACAAGTTTTTCATTCAAATGAACATAATTATGTTGAAAAAAAACATTTTGTTGAAAAATTACTTTCATTTGAAAGATGACAATAATTATGTTGGAGGCCTTGGTATTAAAATTCATTTTATATGTTCATCAAAACTCTAAATGAAATCAAAGAAAAACTACCCCCAAAATTTACCTAAAAATAATTTTTTTTTTTTGCTTACAATAGTCCCCTATAGTGTGCTTTTACCCTCTATTACATGGTGCCTAGTGCTTGTTTCTTAAAAACATATCTAATATCGAATGTTTCACATCTTTTATAGCAAGTTGTAGAGAAACATTTAACATATGCATGATTTGACCATTGGTGTGGGGGTTGGAGTGCAGATGATCACTATTGACAACAACCCATTAGGCTTCAAATCTAGGACATGGTATGTGCTCAAAGGAAAACCCCATCTCATTATGACTTGAGATGCATGATTGCAATTTCATTGTAATGTTGATGTTATGCATGGTAAGGTATTCGAATTTGTACTTAACTATTGTGTTCTTCCAAACTATTTGTTGTATTTTTTGGTATAGTTCATTTGCAAAAATTCTTCAAACCATATGGTTTCATATCTAAAATCAAGTGGCTTTTGAAATTTCAATAGCCATAATTTGTTTCCAAGGACAAATTAATTGCCAAGTTCATGTACATGGTCAAGGTAGATAGTTAGAAACACAAAAAAATGTTTAAAGATGATAATTAAACATATATGCATATGAATAAAACAACCTACAAAAGTAGAAGCCAATTATAGTTTATTGTTCCACTTTGGCTACATCACAACAATGATACATACATAGCCACACTAAATTGGACATTTTGGGCATGTGTGAATTGTTTTTAAGATATTAAACTTTAGAGTGTTACTGCCTTGAGCTTTAAAAACAATTCAACACTAGAAAATGCACATAACCTACTCATTACATTAATTTCGGTAGGATATTTGGTTTGTTTTAATGAAAGATGCCTCTTGCATGACAATGGTTTGAGTGGAAAATGGTGACAAACGTCCAAAAACCACTAATCCTCATCAAACTATCATTGGAATTTCTAAGAACCCAAATGTTTTCAAAATAATTTGTCATTAAAGTGGGGAAATTTACTAAGAAAAAAAAAGTTTAATACTACTATGCACGTTAGTTTTTCCCAAGCCTACATATATGAATTTGCATAACTGGGGGGGGGGCGGGGGGGGCTCATCATTTTTCACATAAATGAAAAAGATAAATCCTTTTAGAGTTCCAAGAACAAAGAAAAAATGGAACTCTACACCTATTCGGATCGTCTGGCTATTATAACTAACTCACTATTTGTAAATTATAACCAAAAGTGGGAGGGGGAATTGTGATTTTTAAAGGAATAGGTGTTTGAATAATTTCTAATTAACTTGTTTTATGGTTGGTTGTTTGTGCATAATACTTTTTGATAGACATTTGCAATTTTTTCAAGGGGGTTGAATTTTAATTCAAACTTATCTCAAATGGTAGTAAAATGGACTTACCCAAACATCTTGGAGGCAAATTACTTACCAAGGGAAGACATGATCAAATTGGATTATGAAAATGGAGGAGTTGTTGGATGTGTTATGCATGAAGCAATGAGATTCAAAGAACTTTTTGTGATACCTTGTCATAAAACTTTGAAGATTTGAAGAGAATATTCATAGAGGAAGGGAAAAAAAAGGGTTATTTAAAAACAAATGTCACAAGGTTTGCCAACAATGTCTTCTTTCATTCAACAAAGGTGTATTCTAGTGTAACCTTTGCCACCATGAATGGAATAATCCAATTCCATGTATTCATTGTTGAAAAATTATGAATTTTTTAATTTTGTGGGAAGTTTGAAATTCATAATATGAAGGATTTTTTTCACATTTTCAAACATTGTAAAATATTAATAATAGACCTAAGAGATGTAAAACATTTTGTGGTCCAATGTATTTTGCGAAATGAAGGTCTCCAACATAATAGAATCGTGAGAAAGTTAAATAAATAACAAAAGAAACAAAAGTAAAAATACGGTATTCAAACACCTATTATCATAATGGATCATAATATTATTTTTAATAATCATTTGTAATTGGTAGATGACATAGAACTAAATAATCATATTATGATATCCTATCTACCATTCATGATATTAAAAATTCAAAACATATCACATAATATGCTAATTATTATTATGAAACATCTCTTTACTTGGTTATTTCTAATAGAGAGGGGAAAAGAGGATCCCAAAGGACTCTATGTCATGGGTGGATTACACATTTGAATTTTTTGAAAGTCAAAGTTCACAAATGCAATAAAATGAATCACAATAGACTCAAAAAAAAAAAATTTAATGTACATGCACTTCATATTACAAAAAAATTCTTATATTAAATTGCATGTTGACAAAGGGGATATGGAATATTCCATTATAGGCTAGTTAACAAAAGGTGCACTAAATGGAAGTTATTTTCAAGTGCACCAATTATGGTACCAATTTGCAACTAATCACAGATCAACGATCTTTGTTTGGAGCAAGAACAAGGGAATATGAAGAGCAATCATTACAAATTGGCAGATCCTACAAGTTAGATTATGCATTGGTACATTGAATTCATAATTTAATTTAATTTGGAGAATTTCGTCCTAAAAAATATGAATTTGATTTACACAAAGGAATTTCCATAAAAAAAAACCTGATTTTGCAATAATTTGAGAATTGTTTTTCAAATTGCCAAAGTTTTATGATAAAGTTTAGTGGGTAGCCAAGAATATAGAAGGATTCTATTTATTTTCAACTTTCATATGTAGTATGTAGCCAAATATGGCTAAATCATCTTATGTATGATTGCCATTTCAACTACACCACAAAATTGAAAAAAAAAAAAACCTTGGTTTTAGGTGGTGACCCTTTTGTTCCACAAAAATTAAATAGTTCTGTGGGGTCCCTTTGGGTCCATACCATGAATATTGATTTGTTACACACCCTTGTTAGGAAAAAGAAAACCAAGAAAATCATCATAGTGGATTATGAGGTTAATTAACAATTTATGGAAACAAACCAATGAAAAGAACAATAGAAAATAGTTCCATTTGTTCCTTTTTTTTCCAAGAAAAGTAAGAAGAATTAGGTGGTGTCCTTTTTAGTTTTAAAAAAAATAAATATTTGTGTGGGAACCTTTTTGGTGATACCATGAATATTGATTTTGTTACACAACCTTTTTGGGAAAGAAAAAAGCCAAGAAAATCATATGGGGACTATGAGTTTAATTATCCATTTATGGAAAGAAGTGAATGAAAGGAACAAAGAGAATCATTCTCTTTGTTTCTTTCTTTCCAAGAAAAGTAAAGAACTCTAGTGGTGTCCCTTTTGGTAAAAAATAAATAAATAGCTTGTGTGGGGTCCCTTTTGGTCACACCATGAATATTGATTTGTTACACAACCTTGTTCAGAAAGGAAAAAAACAAGAAAAACATATGTGGACTATGGGGTTAATTACCTATCCATTTATGGGAAAATCAAATAAAATAAGAATAAAAGGAACAAGAAAGAACTATTCTTTATGTTCTTTTTTTTTTCAAAAAAAGAAGAAGTTTTATGCAGTGTCCTTTTGGTCCCAAAAAACTACATAGTTCATGTGGGGTCCCTTTCATGGTTATTTTTTCAAATTCCACAATGAAGTGCATTGGCTAGAATCCCTAGTATTAATTATCAATAAATGGCAACTTTCCTATGGACAATAGATTTTTTATTGGAATCTTACCTAGTTTTGGCAACCTATTTACATGAACACATTGGTTAAATCTAATGACTTCTAGCATTTTTTTTCTCAAAATATGGCGAATTTTTTGTGTTTTTTCCCCAAAAAAAAAATACCCCCCTTTACTGGATTTGTTAGGCTTTTTTTTTTTTTCCCCAAGTTGCGAAAATATCCCCCCAAAAAACTATTAATCCCTTTTGGTCATACTATGAATTTTAATTTGTTACACAACTTTGTTGGGAAAGAAAAAAAAACCAATAAAATCATGCGGGGAATACAAAGTTAAATATCCATTTATGGAAGGAAACTAGTGAAAGGAACTAGAGAGAATAATTCTCTCTACTTCCTTTCTTTCCAAGAAGATTAAGAAGCTTTCGATGGTGTCCCTATTGGTCATACCATGAATTTTTTATTTGTTACACAACCTTGTTAGGGAAGAAAAAAACCAATAAAATCATGTGGGGACCATGAGGTTAATTATCCATTTATGGAAAGAAACCAATGAAAGGAACAAGAGAAAATAATTCTTTTTACTCCTTTCTTTCCAAGAAAAGTAAAGAGCTCTTAGTGGTGTCTGTGTTGGTTGAAAAAAATTAAATAGTTCATGTGGGGTCCCTTTTGGTCATACCATGAATTTTGACTTGTTACATAACCTTGTTGGGAAAGAAAAAAAACCAAGAAAATCATATGGGGACTATGAGGTTAATTATCCATTTATGGAAATAAATGAGTGAAAGGAACAAGAGAAAATTATTCTCTCTATTTTTTTTTTTCCCCAATAAAAGTAAGAAGCTCTAGGTGGTGCCCCTTTTTGTTCAAAAAAATGAAATAGTTTATGTGAGGTCCTTTTTGGTCATATCGTGAATTTTGATTTTTTACACAACCCTATTGAAAAAGAAGAAAACCAAGTCTAAGAAGTTCTTTGTGTAGCCTACAAAAATGTGGCCAAATTTCATAATAAACCAAATATGCAATTTAGTTGTTATTTCCCATTGTATATTTTGGCTAAACATTAAAAACCAAGTATAGAAGTATGGTGACTTTACTATGTTATGGCAAATGGAAAACTCCAACTCACTTAATTTCATGATTTTTCCTTTGGATATTCACCAAGTAGCTTGAGGTTGATCCTCACTACAATCATTGGTGACTACATGCTATGAGTTAAAACCACAATTCATATGCTTTTAGATGTGAAAACATACATCTTTTCATCAAAGATCTAAATAGATTGACCTTATGATAGGAATTGTGGCTCCTTGAAAGATGTATGCGATATATTTTTATGTGCACAATCACTTACATCTTTTGCAAATGGGAAAATCAAATTTGTTGGACATTGGAAAACAATATTGTCTTATGTGTACATGCCAAACCCAAGTATGGCAAATCTAATAGTTGTATAGTGGTGGGAAAACTTTGACACACTTTGTATCACTAGTAGAAATCCTATCGTTTCTAACTAGTCACTATGTAGCTAACATGCAATCACTTGTCATTTACAACTATATCGGTCATGTTTGCAATTACAAATTTGGTATTGTATAATTTTGGTGCCATATGGTTGTGTGTGCAACTAACATGCAACTAAATGTGTACAACATGGACACATGTCATAAAAATAATGACCTAAACTAATACATATTTAAATTAATATATTTAATCTATTTACATAGGCTATATATAATAGTATTATGTACCTATAGTATTAAAGTTAAACCCATGCTAATTAAAGCTAGCTTAAAGTAACCATGGCTAAATTAAATTAAGTTAAAATAATTATGGCTAAACTAATTCATCTAAATTAAATTAAGTTAAACTAACCATGGCTAAATTAAGTTAGGCTAAACTAAGTTATGCTAAATTTAATTAGGTTAAATTAATTATGGCTAAATTAAGTAAAGTTAAACTAAATTAGGCTAAATTAATTATGGTTTAACTAAATTAACTTATTTAAAATTAAGTTAGGCTAAAATAATTATGGCTAAACTAAATTAAACTAAATTAAATTAGGTTAAAACTAACCATGGTTAAACTATTTATGGCTAAATTGAGTTAGGCGAAATTAATTATGGTTAAACTAAGTTAGGCCAAACTTATTATGGTTAAATTAAATTTGACTAAATTAATTATGGTTAAATTAATTATGGCTAACCTAAATTAAGGTAAATTAAATTAGGCTAAAACTAACCATGGCTAAATTAAGTTTGATTACTCTAATTATGGCTAAATTAAATGAAGCTAAATTAAACATGGTTTAAATATGTATGGCAACACTACTACCAAAGTGGGGTGTAATTTACTAGCTTAAATCACTATGAGACTTTAAAAGTGAAATAACTTCATTGCATTTTACTGATTTCACCTAGTGACAGTTATTTCATTATAATATCATTATGTAAACATCATGTTTCATTACTAGTTAACATAATTCACTATTACAATTTATTATAGCAAATAGGTTTATTTATATGTTTTTTTAAATATTCTATTTATGTTAGTTTATGATATATTTTATATTATTTTAAGTTACTTTAATTATTCTAACTTATATTTTATGTTATTATATGTTATTATAAATTATTGTACCCTAAATTACTATATGTTATTTTACCTTAAAGTATCTTAATTAGTTTATTATAAGCTTTTAAATTATTTTAAATTAAATTATTCAACTAACTTTAGGCTATACTTTAGGGTATTTTATTTAAAATTAATATATGTTATTTCAAATTATACTTTAAATTATTTTATCCTAAGCATAATAACTTTAAAATTATCTAAAACAAAATATAATGGCCTAAGGTAAAAATAACTTAAAATTTAAAAAAAATTATGAAAAATAATTTTAAATACCCTACAATATAATAATTACCAATAGCCTATGATATATAACATAGAATATCAAACAATAATTTATAATACAATAATCACCAATAATTGTAATATAACATATAATAACCAACAATAATTTATAATACAATAACCATTAATAACCATTTATAAAATAGCCACCAACAACCATTAAAAGAATAGCCACCAATAAACCATTAATAAAATAACCACCAATAAGCCATTAATAGAATAGCCACCAATAACCATTAATAGAATAACCACCAATAGCCATTAATAGAATAATTGGCATGGCCTAGGATATTTTGGGATACTTTGGGCAATGTCATGTCCTAGGATATTTTTGGATACTTTTGGCAATATCATGGCTTAGGATATTTTTGGATACTTGGGAT
>Ga0116227_10010587_pt1 | contig 16016 bp, 20 predicted proteins | sample S1TSphgellanicum_FD_89693 | JGI IMG/M metagenome (GOLD analysis project Ga0116227, IMG submission 89693) | Host-associated microbial communities from peat moss isolated from Minnesota, USA - S1T2_Fb - Sphagnum magellanicum MG | ecosystem: Host-associated > Plants > Peat moss > Unclassified... | reverse complement strand
GTCTTTATATGAAAATGGAATTTATAGCAATTGGCTTTCAATAGCTTTGTATAATTCAAAGGAAAATTTACAAAAATTTAATGAAAATTATTATTTACAATAGAAAGGACAAAAAAAAAAAAAAAAAAAAACCATATTTTCCAAAAATAATTCCCAATTTTTGGGTCCAAAACTGACAATTTAATTTGTGGCAAAAAAAATCATCTGAATTTACTGTTATTACTGTTATTATCAACTCATATGACATAAATAAAATAATAAATAAATAAGACATAAATATTTATTTATTTATTTATTTAATAATATAGAATTGCAAGTCTAGAGGAGAAGAAGGAGAAGCTTGAATTGTGACAACTTGATTGTTTATTTGTTTGTTTGTTTGTTTGTTTTCTGTGACAAAACAAAATTTGCTTCTCCTGTGAGCTTCTTGTTGTCTGTCTCATCCATGTGAAGAAGGAGAAGCAACAGCAGCAGGAGCAACCTTTGCTGCACTTTCCTCTTTTGTTCTTGTTAAATGAACAAAAGTTGCTACAACTTCTAGTTGCTGCAACTTTTGTTTGTTTGTTTCTGTGTTTCAGCAGACAAGAAGCATTGCAAGGTAGAAGAGGAGGAGGAGGAGGAGGAGGAGGAGGAGCAGGTGGAAGAGGAGAAGGAGAAGAAGAAAATTTGGATGGTGATTTGAGTTTTGATTCTGGAAACTTTCTCTTCAGCAAATGTAGACACAAACGTTGAAGAATTCTCGTACCAAAGACGAAGAAGAAGAAGGAAGAACGCAGGCGAACGAAAAAAGGCGAAGAAGGAAGAACGAGGAAGAAGAAAGAAGACAGAGACAGAGACAGAGACAGAGAGAGTCTAAGAGCGAGACGGTGGAGAGTTCTGTGAGAATCAGAAGCTTGCGGGAGTTGCTGTGAAGCTGAATTTAGTTGGCCATTTGGTTCTTGAGAGAATCAGGAAGAAAAGAGCGCGGAATTTTTGTCTTTTGTCTCTGAGAATTATAGAGAAGCTTTTTGAAAGCGAAGAACCAAAAAAGCTTTGTGAGCTTGGCTGTTGACAGAGAAACACAGACAGAGAGAGACAGAGCGACAAGATGAGGCTGGAGAAGAGTCGCAGCTTGGAGATGGACAGCGATTCTGTGTTCAACGTACAGCAGGAGCTAGCAAGGATGAGGAGGGCAGTACGCCTGACGCAGTGGCTGATACTGGCTCTCGCCTTGCTGGTAGTGGTGTTGCTGGTCGCCTTGGCAGCAGTGGGAGGCACGCAGGGACGTCTGATTCGAGGCCTCAAGAGACGAGAAGGCTTGCTGGACTACCCGAACGTCACTTTCGCAAGCAATTCAGGCTACAGGAACGTGGACGGCTTGACATACGGAGGCAGCTTGTTCCGAGGGAGTGGATTCTGGGCCGCCAAGACTATTCTACCTGGTACATTTTCTGTGTTGGAATTCCAATCGCTCTGGCTTGTTTTCTGCCATTGCCGATGTCTTTCGCAGTTTTCTGAATTCATCATGAAATGCTTGTGAAGAAGTTTCTCTTGGTTTCTGGTTCTGAGCTTTCCTCCTCTTTTTGTTGTATAACATCTTCCATTTCTTCTTCAAGTTTTCTATATCCTAAAAGTACTGCTCACACTTGGAGTCTTCATAACATCATCATCATCATCATCCTCTTCTTCTTCTTCTTCTTCTTCTTCTTCAAGTTTTCCATCTCCTAAACAACTGCTCACACATGGAGTCTCCACATCATCATCATCATCATTATCATCTTCTTCTTCTTCTTCTTCTTCCTCTTCAAGTTTTCTATGTCCAAGACAATTGCTCGCACATGGAGTCTCCACCTCATCATCTTGTTTGTGTTCTTGTTTTTCTTCAAGTTTTATATCTCCAAAACAACTGCCCACACTTGGAGTCTTCACATGATGATGATGATGTTCTTCTTTTTCTTCTTCTTCTTCTTCTTCACATCATCAATCTGAATGCTGGTTTCTTCTTGTTTGGATTGTAAGGCTTGAAATCTGTTTTGACTTGACCTAATTCTCAAGAAGCTTGATGTCTTGGTGTGGAACTATTGGTGCACAGAGGTCTTGACAGATCATTTAGCCATATCTGCTGGTGGTTATGCATACATAATTGGCGGTGAATCAAATGGCAATGTGACAGCAAATGTGTGGAGATTCGACCCAATCTTCCATAACTATACTCAGATGAGTTCGATGCCTGCGCCAGTATACCGCTTTGGTGCCACTCTCCTTGACAGTAAACACACTTGATTTCTCAAACCCTTCTTTTGAAAAACTGTTTGCTGAAATCGCATGGACCTGCAAATCATCATAGTTTTTTTTATGTATGATGAAACTAGCGTCAGTGTTGTTGTGCTACCAACCAAATTCTTTGATTGAGAGAAAATAGGTTTCAAGTTAAATGCTTGATAATCAATGTTGCATTTGCAGATTCGAAAAACAAATTGCAATGGTGAATTGTCAAAGAACAGACTCATTACAATTTGGAGCTGCTTAGTTCACCTAAAGTGTGAAATTGCAAGAAAGAGATTGATTTTGTTAGATTTGTGTAAAGGGAAAAATGACAACACTTTTTTTTTTGTTGGTATAAGAATTGATTACAAAGTCTATTTTGTGAGTCTGTGTTGCAGATGGACGAGAGGACACCATCTACATCGTTGGCGGAAGGAACAGTACCATTGACACTGCTGCATATATGGTGACTAGCGTTTTCATATATGACATCCCATCAAACACATGGAGTCAAGGGACTCCCGCCCCATACCCTCAAAGTGACACTTGTGCTGGTAGCTTTTATGGGAAAGTATGTTGTCTGAGCTCTGGTCTTATTCACCACTGTAAACTAATTCTCACTCTCATTTCTGTGGATCTTGCTTGATTTAAAGTTAAGCTTGTGATGGTAGTATTTACAGGGAATTTGCATTATCCAAGTTGCCCTTGAGCAACTCAACAGAGTTGTTGGTCTGTCCTTTTCCTGTTGTTGAGCTGCACAATGGCAACCTGTTGTATTGTGTTTTGCAGGTTTATCAAATTGGGGGTTATGATGCAGACTATAACTACTTGAACTACACTTTTGTTTATGACCCAGCAACAAAAGAATGGTCAAGAACAACAGATATGCCAACTGCCCGTGGTGATCACATGTGTGCTAACTTCATGGGTGAAATCTATTCTCTCGGAGGCTACTATGTAAGTTCACATGTTTTTCTGATCAAGAAATCTTTAATGTGCCCTGGCTGAATGCTTTTAACAAAGGTGCCAGTATGCAGCCTGTAACCTAAAAGAGCTTGGAATATTCTGATCTTATGATTTAGGAATGCTGATTTGGTTCAAGATCCTGATGGGAGATTTGATGCTATTTGCATGCAGAATGATGGGAATTCGACTGACCAAAATTCGTTCTGTCCCAAAATGGAGTCTTTCAATCCAAGTACTTCTGTGTGGACAACAAGGCCCAATCTTTTGACCCCTCGTGGGGATGCTGTATGTGTTACATTTTTGTCTACTCTGCATCTTCACTTCCTGGTTGCTTTTGTCTGGACTATATTTCTGTGTTCTGACCATTCAATTGATAACTCGTGAAACTTTATGGAGGAATCTGTAGATTCAGGAAAACATCACTTCAAGAAGCATTCTGCAACTTGTTTATTGTTGGGAAAAATGCTAGAGCATATGGCTTTTAGCACTCATGAAATTCAATGTGCATCTGTGGCAGGCTATTTCAGTGCTTCCAGGGAATTTGCTAATGTTGGTGGGTGGAGAGGGTCACTATGACAATGATCAAAATTTCAAGTACCCGAAGCATGTTAACGAGGTACTATTTTACCTGCCAGCATTCCCCCCTTTCCCCTGCATCCTGGTTAGCTTGATCAATGGCTCATTCCAATCTAGCAGGTTCTGAACTGCAGGTCAACTTCAGTTGATGAGACATGTAAATGACTCTCCAACATTTAATGGTGATAATGCAGATATTCTACTACGATGACGACACATGGGTTGAGAAGGCTTTCATCCCAACTGCTCGTTTCCGCACAGCAGCTGCAACAGTTGAAGGATTGACATATGTATTTGGAGGACAGGATACATGCATAGACCAAACAGTTGGTTGCAACTCTTTCAGCACGAATGAGGTGTTCCTGGACCTTGATCATCCCCACCTATATATCTACCTTACAAACGAAGCTTACAATGACAATGCTGCATTGACCACATACCCATTCTAAATCCCCACAGGCTCAAAAAGTGGTGCAGTGTAATTCTGGGTTCAGAGGTGCCAGCATTTTGTTATGTAGCAACAGTTATGTGTCCTGTTTTCCCTAAAATCATATGCACTTGTGGCCATTTTGGTTTAACTCCTCTTGTTTTGGGTAAGAGGATTACAGGTGGATGGGTTTTATCTGAACAATGTTGATTCAGAGCTTTGTGGGGCAATCAGGAGTTTTTGTTATGTAGCAAACGTATATGTTCCTGTTTTCCCTAAAATCGTCCACATCCTGCATCAGTTGATTGCCTCTCTTTCTGGTGAAAGGGGGGGGGGGTTGGTTAGAAGGGTGTGTGAGGGTTTTATCCGAACGATGTTGATTCGGAGCTTTGTGGGGGAATCAGGAGTTTTGTTACATGTAGCAATCATATGCATTCCTGTTTTCCCTAAAACCGTCTGCACCTGCATCAGTTGATTAGCTCTCTTTCTGATGAAGGGAGGTTAGTTGATAAGGGCGTGTGAGGGTTTTATCCGTACAATGTTGATGCGGAGCTTTGTGGGGGGATCAGGAGTTTTGTTACAAACAGAAGTCAACATGTACTTGGAATTTTACAGTCTGTTTTCAATCAGTGCACATTGTACCTTTAAAAACTGGACTTTGTTAATCCAGATCTTTTGCCTTATCAATAATAAAGAAGTGGTACAATTGTTCTTTTGTTCTATCACAACTGTAGGTGTTGCAGTTTTGGCATATCAATGTGAAACTTCACATTGAATTTTCTGTCTTTAAATGACATGTTCTGTTGCATTGAACAGAGCATGACGATTGTGGGATGGACTCTAGAAAAACTAGCAAAATGTCACCAAGAAACCACAATTTCATTGGCATAATAAAAGATTACCGCCCATGGCTGCTCTGTGATTTCCAACTTCCATACAAATTTGGAGATGTACCACATGGGTTCGCACATCAGCAGCAGATATAATGAAATATGAAAAGTGATGGACAAATGCTCGGTCTCACAATACTCAACAAAGATGTGTGAAAGGCTTTATCCTAAAAATGCAATAAAACAAATCCTGACAACTTCAACTTGTTTTGACAGCCTCTTTATTTGATAATATGCACAAAATACAATTTTGGAGCGTGTGATCAGCATCTTCACCATAATCAGCCACACTTATTGAACAAACCCAACAGGGAAAGTATGGTAAAATGCAGTCCTTAAGTGTTAATAAATGAATGAATTGATGAAGAAATAATGGTTTTTGCTTGACATTTGAATCTTCGAGTGCCCAGAAGAGTTGAGAGCTCTGTTCAGCAGCTGCGTTCAGTTCTGTTCAGTTTTCGACATGGAGTTGAGAGCTTGTTTCTCTCATGATGCACAATATGACCCAAAAGGAAACATTTGGGTAGAGCACTAGAGAGTCACAATTTGTGACAAAAAGTGCAACAAAGATACCTGTCAAAAGAAGAAAGACAAATAGAGAAACCCACATTTGTCAGTAAACAAAACAATCATTACAGTGAGATTCTAAAAAAGTTGAAAGAAACTTCAGATGAACGCTTGCATGCAACTATGTAAAAGAGATTTCTTTGATTGAAGATTGACTACTTGTGAGTGGGATTTGAATTTACCGTAACTCTACTTTTGGCGGCTCCTGTCACTGAAAAAGAGACAAAGGAGAGCGACTATGCGTGCAACAGCACCATAGAGTGCAAGAATAACTAAGCACAGAGTCCAATCGCCAAGACGATAACCCTGGCTATTTAGTACTGCGCAACGTGTGATTAACCATACGCCTTTGTACCTGTTGCAAATGAGCCAAAAAACAAACCCACCTTTGATCATTTTTCAGTACCATAGAAGAATTTTTTATTTTTTTCCTTTTATGCTGTTACTTGAGAATGATTTATGTAGTTATATTGGAAAGGAATATTGTGATATGCTGACCTTTGAGCGTTTGCAATCACATAAGCCTCATTAGCATAGCGGGCGTAACTCAAATATGTTAAACTGTGTAAAAAACCCGTTCGTTTGGCAGCCACTATTAACGTTGCCAATATGGGGAGAAACACTGACCACTGCAGTCATGACAAAACAGCATTGAAAAAAATTGTTGTTATTGTCATATCAGATCATATCACCACAACCATAGAAACTCTGACCTAATGTTATTCCTTTTGTATTTGGAGGTAGGTACCTTACAAAGCATAAAGTTCTTCCTCTTAGATAGCCACCTCCGAGGCACCTTACAAAATCTATTATGTAAGGTGCCTCTACAGTGGCAGATTTTCAAATTAGGTCAGAACAAAAGAACAGGATTTATTATGCCCACAGAAGAAAGGCAAAGGATCCAGACCAGTTGAGCAGGTGCAGGTTGAAGGAGGATAGCACAAATGTACGCAATGCCCGTCACACAGTACACCAACACCATTGTGACGATGAAGTTGCTGATAAATGTCGACCGAGGATTGCTGAAGAAATAAAACATGGAGAGGTAGATGAGAGGCTTGATGATCACATTGAACAAGTCCACCATATCCTTCGCCACAAAATATGCTACCCGATTTATTCCTGATGCGCTCTCCCTCCAAAACTGAAGTTTATCTTGTGAAAATGTTCTCAAGGATGCTATCATTACCAGCAAAGCTGCCCACCCAGTCCCCACATTACCCATGCTACCAACCCATTAGCTTATAGTGGGTTTTCCACCACCTATGTACCCAGTGCTCTGCGAGCATCTTTTCTATACAGCCAGCATGTATTTTATGAAATGAAACACAAACAGTTTTTTTCATGTTTGTGTTCTTGATGAATTATTTGCCATACAATTTGAGCTGGATTGTATATTTCAAAGGCATTGAACTTGTGTTAGATCAATGTAATTTGTTGGGGTAAAGAAAAAATCTTTCGTTGAGGAAGTTCAGTCACCAAATAGGTGATTAAAGTGCAAGATTCTGATCAGAAAAGAGGAGGATTTTGAGCTTGCCTAAAGCGATGAGGGTATAGAAGTAGCCTCCAGCACCAAGGTTGGTATCGTCCATGTTTGAGAGAACACCCACACATGCACCTGCCATGAGCAATATAATGTAGTCCTGAAACTGAATTCTTGACTCCCGAAACCTTTGCTTTGCCACCCTAATCATATACATAACATTCATGCCACACTCAGTATCAATAGTGGGTGACTGGGTTATGGAGCTGGAGGCAACAGACAGCAAATATAGTACTCTAAACTCCAGAGACTTCATGCAAGTTGAATGTGCTAAATGCAGTGCTGAAAGATTTTCAAGCATCTAAGAACACAACAAGAATCACTGTAACTTCCATCAATGGACAAAACATTTTTCAAAGATCAGAACGAAAAATCTCACCTGCGGAATATAATTGCAAACTGTGCATAAGCACCGGGTGTTTGACGTCCTGATTTTTCTTCTACTTTTGTGATAGCAGTTCTAAGCATGTGAAGGCGAGTAGCTACAAAAATCTGCAAATCTTCCAAAACCTCTTGGGCAAATGTGGTTGTTTTTTCCACCAGTTTAGTGGGCTCTTTTGATCTCCTTCTGTCTCTTCTACCAAGATCTGCCTGCAAGTCAGCAGCGGTTGCCATCAGTTCTGCTGGGATGTTATACCCCTTGTGTATCATCCACAAAACAGGTAAGCTCTTTGCATTGAAATCAGGTTGGTCAGATGGTGTGACAATGCCCTCCAAAACGTCCATGTAATGATCAGGTGGGTTAATGCGCTCCGGTACCACCAACCCAAGCCCCACAAAATACTCCTCAACTTCATCTACTGGGCCTACGTAAACTGTGCGGCCACCTTTCGCCAAAAACATTACATCATCAAACATCTTGAACAATCCATAACTGCACACACAAACAAGAGGTTCAGTCTTTTTTCAGCTGGCTCCAATACAGACACCCTACTGGAAAGACAAGCAACATGTCCAGTGACTTTAGAGAAGTTTTTCGTAGCAATTGCCACACAAAAAGTAAAAGGGGGGCAAGGCTCCTACCTTGGCTGATGTAAGACAACCCCAACATTGACACCAACATTAGCCTCACGGCGTAATGCTTGCAGCACTAAGCGAGAGGATGTGCTATCAAGTCCTGAAGTTGGCTCATCAAGAATGAGAAGAGAAGGTTCCATCACCATCTCCAGTCCAACATTCACCCTTTTCCGTTGACCCCCTGATATCCCTCGCTTCTCAACTGTGCCTACCCGTGAATCCCGTATTGCCCCCAATCCTAACGCTGCAATAATCCGCTCCACCACCAATACTCGATCACACTTTGGCATGTCCACTGGCAGTCTGCAATAAAAAATACAATTCAATAGGGGAATTCAAACACTCTTATGTATGCAAGTATGTTCCAAAATCTGAGATCACAAAATTCAATACTTGTCCTATCGGTGACAGAAAGAGCCATACCTGTAGCTTGCACTGAACCAGAGATTCTCCTCAACTGTCAAACTGCCATGTACAATATCATCTTGAGGTACAAACCCAATGATCCGCTTGTATGACTGTATGGAACCTGGCTTTCCATTGATAAAAACCACTCCTGTGAGGCGACTGTGGGACACCTTGCCAGCCAAAGCATTTAGAAATGTTGTCTTTCCTGCACCTGAAGGACCCATTACTGCAGTGATGCGCCCAGGAGAAAACTTTCCAGTAACATTACTCAGAATTTTCTTCCCACTTCCCAATAAATAAAGAGAGAGGTCAACAAATGTGAGCTCAATTGGTGGCCGCATTTTTCCAATCACTTGACCTGGATACCCATCTGTCTCTTGCAGGGTTGGTGATTCCTGCTTCAATCCAAACGCACGCTCCTTCTCAAGTTGACCATAAGCGTATGCAAAGATTTCACTTTGAGAATCTCGAGTTGGATTTGTGTGTGCTGGTGATTGCTTCCCTTTTGATTTCCAGTCCTTGCTCTTCCGAACACTCTCATCGGCTTCTGGAATCTCCACGGGTGGAATGGGCATGGGAGCATAAAGATCTAAAGCATCACTGGAATCACCCAGATATGGAACCAAAGGTACATTCAGAGGAAATCCTGTCATGCTCCCATTTTCATTGATTATGTTGATTGCAATACCCATGTGTTCTGGATCATTCAACTGTGGCATTATACCATACATGGAGAGATTCTGGTTTGGAAATTCAAAACATCCACCAAAAAAACCATTGCAATTTAGTCTCTCTTCACAACTTCATTTCATGATCATAACAGCCAACAGCAAACCCATTCTGCCAATTGGGTTTGGAAATTCATTGAAATCAATTCAAGCTCTGTACCCATAGTATACTGTGTACTCTCTGGATTATAAAACAACTTGGCTGTTTTTGCATGGCAGACCTGTGATATATCCATGCTGTACGATGGGCGTCTCATCCGTGATGACAAACTCCTGCTGAGTTTACGGGTTAAATGGGTTGCTCCTCGCTTGGCTGTTTCTTTGGCTTGTTTCCAGCGCTCAAGGCTGGAAATATGCTCCCTAGCTTGCTGTTGTGCCACTTGACGAGCCTTTGTTTTGCGCCTCTTCCGAATGTCCATCAGCCAATCAGAGCATGTGAACACCGCAAGCAATGTCATTGTTAACACCACCTGCAACCCAAGAAAAACTATTCTCTCATTTCTCCCGTAACAAAAGGGTTAAAAAGAAAACTAGACTATACACATGTGTGTGTGTGTGGGTGTGTGTACCATTTGGAAGGGGAAAAAATCACACCTTGTAAAAGAACACACTATTCAGAATGGGGTGGAAAGGAGTTCCAAGAAAAGGGGTTTATGGACATACAATGATCAACCCACCAACAGCTGTAAGGTTCTCTTGCACCAAATTTTCATCTGAGCAAGATGTGAGATGTGAGCATGCTGCACAGTAAAAGAAACAATCAAAGTGTAAATTCCCAATATTCTGACTAAAACCCAAACCTGATCATCGTCTTCATCGTTTTAAGAAAGCAATTTCTAAATTACAATGACTACTTGTGTAAAGTAAAGTTTAGATATAATTTGAAAATCTTTTAAGGCCTCACATGATTGGTAAGTTGAGCCTAACCGACAATAATGTCTGCAAAACAAAATGCCACCAAAATACACTCTTGTTAGAAAAAATGACTTCTAATGCAACAAATCAAATTGAGAGTATTATTGGACACCTTTATATTTATGAGAGTAGCTAAGGTCTGAGATGTGTAGTAAGACGAAGGAGTGAAAACAAGAGCCTTACCCACTGCTACAATTGTTGGCTTCAATGGAAGTTGGGCAGTACATTCCAGCTGGGCAGAAAATGGTTTTACTAGTCGTGACATCAGCCCAAATATCCGCACCCCCACATTGAGTCAGGATGTTTAGTTGCACTGCTGCATTCAATTGCGTTGATGGGTACCCATACCTGTGCATAAACACTTGGAAACCATATAAGAAATTTGTATTGAGGAAGAATAGGTGCATGCATATTAGTTGAGCTAGTACCCTTTTGGCCATATAAGAAAGACTGTGCAACAGATCAAGCCAGTGGATCGTGATGAGAGTTGTGGACTTACGGGTCACAAAGGCCAGTTGCCTCATTGAGTGTTGCTGATGGACAGTATGCACCCAACGGACATGCTATTGGACAACCCAACACACCAAATCTTGATATAAATATTGAATATCATAGGGAAACAAATGAGAATTTCAAGCAATGAGAATTCCAAGCAATGTCTCTCACAACAAACAAGTGAACTGTTTAGAGACAAGTTTGGTTCATAACATATCCCAAACATGCAATACTCTTTTGGACTGCAATAGTTAGTAGTGACATACTTATCATGCAAGAGAGGCCACGAGGGCAAAAAAAGCCGTCACAACAGGGCAGCGGTTCAGTAGCTCGGGCAGGTATGTAATCACTAGTGACATTGAAGGTCCCCAAAGTGGAAGCAGCCCAGCCAGGTTCACAACCCTGCCCCCATGTGCTTGAATTACAGTTCATATTCGGTGGTGGATCGTCTGATGAAACCAGACTCTGAAAATAGATTTCTATTTCCTTCTGACCACACAACCGGCTCTCAAGAGTCCCACCTGTTTCACACCCCTCACTACATATCTCTTAGGCCAGATCCCATCTCGCATAAAATCCAATCAATGTGCCACAAATTACTCCTATCTGGGAACCATTATAATTATTATTCGACTCATGTGAATACAAAGCATAAAAATTGCTACCATGAGTTACCAGATGCAATAATTTGAGTCCATAAATTTGAGAAATTTCCTAATGTATTTGGACAGCACCTTATATCCATGAATATACAATAGACCTCCTAGAAAAAAGTACAGATCTTATGCCTACTACTTTGGAGCAGGAGTGATCTTATTATGCCTACTTACTTATAGGTGTATTCTGCATTGTCCCTCCCGCTACTAAATAGTAGGCATAAGATCCTTCCCACTGCCACCACTTTGTAATCTACATAATGTTTAGGGTTATGATAAGGTTCACATCATGCATTACAGTGGATAAAAGGCACACGGGCCAAGGACACAACATTCCCCAAATGCAAGGCCAAACAAACTCGACTACCACCTCATGATACTAGGCCCTTGTTTTGGGAATGCACCCATGACCACAGGGCGCTACAGGGCATTACCCTACACACACATAAACCCCTCTTTTTTGTACAGTGGCAATGCACCATAACCCCTAAACTATTTTGCTCCATGGTGATTATTGCTTGTTTGATGGGAAGTTCGAGAATTAGACATTTGCACAGAAAGAAAGAAAGAAAGAAATGTGATGCATTGGGTTTTCCAGCCACAATTGGCATTGGCTGATGCACCAGAGGAGGATGCTGTACTAAGTTGTTGAAGATTCAGTAGTGTGGTGGTGGTGGTGATGGTGATTTCTTACTTGTTATACTGTAGCACTCGAGTAGGAAGGTGGAGTTTTGCTGGAATCCAAAAACTTCATCTCTCTCCTTCTCTCTGCAAATCATAACAGAAAATTGGAAAAGAAAAGATTTCAGCCCTCAAAGATGTCAGCCCCAAAAACCCCTTGACCAAAAATCCTTGAAGATCTCATGCTGGTAGTAGTAAAAACATAGCTATGAAGAAGAACAAGAAGTATAACAACAAAGCTCCTCAAAGCTCCTCCTCTTCCATCCCTCTTGCAAGAACTTGTCCAGAATTGATCTCGAGCTTCCTTTAGATTTTTCAACAGTGTTTGCAAAGCTTCCTTCCTATGATAATGATGCTGCATTCATGTCTGCATTTTGTCTTTCGGAATGAATTGTGACTGGCAATTCATGTGCATGGAAAATCATGATCAATCATGCTGTTGCTGCTGCTCTCTACTTGTGGGATTTTGTTGCTGCTGCGTTAAAAAAGAAAATGATTTGAGAGGGTGTAGTAAGGAAAGACAAAAAGTTAGGGGAAGAAACGAGAAACCAGAGTGGGGGAAGAAAAGAGCCTGGCAAAAGCTGTGATATACCTACTTACCCGTTGGTGACACAAAAGCTGAATTCCGCCTGTAACGTTGTCGTGAGCTTCTGGGTGAGTGCAATGATCTGATCATACACTGGACCCTGCAGAAAATCTCCTTGTGCAGCAGCAGTGGGACCCATATCCAGGCCAGGCGGAAGCGCATCAGCAGGAGGTAGAATTGATTGCAAGCTTGGCGGTATGGCCAGTTGTGGGGGCATTGCAAAGGGCGGTGCGGGAGGTGAAAAAACTGCGGGTGAGGGACGAGGAGAAGCTGCTGCTGCTGCTTCTGCTTGCACGATTCCTGGAACACCCACAATACACAACAACAACAACACTCGCATTCCCAGCGCTAAAACCACCAATGCAGGAAACCGCAAGCCTGGGTATTCCCCCATTGGCGAAAAAGAAAAATTCTCTCTCTCTCTCTCTCTCTCTCTCTCCTTTTGCCGCCCTCACAACAGCTGTAACATTTCTTGTTCTTTTTACACCCCACCAGTCTCTGTCTAGTTTGCTTCAAAGCCTTCTTGGCATTCAGCAAAATCCTCGCAACAACAAGAGAAGAACCCGGGGGTCTACATGATTCTCTTGTGTGTGTGTGTGTGTGTGTGTGTGTGGGTGTGTGTGTGTGTGTGCGTGTCTGCTAGTCTGTTTGTTTGTCTATCTGTGGTCTCTAACAAAATGGTAGTTGACAGTCTTTTCTCTTCTTCCTCTTTGTCAAGCTGTGATGGGGGAAAAAAAACACCAGAAGAGCTGGGATGTTTGGGGAATGGGTATTGCGAGCTGCAAATCTGTGGGGAAGAGGATGCAAATCTTGTGTGGCGAGAGAAGAGAATTGAGTTTCTTCGCTTCTTCTTCGTCTTCAACGGCGGCCAGTGCACCACTCCCGGAAACACAGACGACGTGAGTCCGCACCGTCGTTTCCGCACACAGAATGCTGCGTTCGTTCCGGACCATCCATTTTTCATTCATCCATCGGAAGAGAAAGCCTCCCTGACAAAACGACTTCATTCCGCAGCGTCGTTTCCCCCAACAGAATGCTGCGTTCGTTCATGAACATTTTGTCGTTCGTCCAACGGAAGAGAAACATCCCGGACGGACGGACGAACGGACGGACGACGTGGTTCCGTAGCAGCGTTTCCACAAACAGAATGCTGCGTTCATTCGTTCGTTCGCTCGTGAGCAGCCATTTTTCGATCATCCAACCGAAGAGAAACCCTCCCGGACGGACGGACGACGTGTTCCGCAGTGGCGTTTCCACGCACAAAATGCTGCGTTCGTTGGTTCGTGAGCAGCTAATTTTTCGTTCATCCAACGGAAGAACATCACTCCCGGACGAACGACGCGATTCCGTCACGGCGATTCCACAACCGAATGCTGCTGCGTTTGTTCGTTCGCAGCCATTTTCGTTCATCCAACGGACAGAACTGTTTGGATAGACTTGTGGTGACCGTAGAACAAGAAATGATGAACTTTTATCCTGTTTGCAGGGTAAAGGGTAACGGGTAAGGGTAAGGGTATATATCCCCTCCTCATTTGTCCTATACATACCATTGTGGAGATTAAGTTGGTAAGTTGGGGCAATATTTACAATATTAAATATTTTCAAAGTGAAGAAAGAAAATTACTTTGTGCAATTTGAGCATTTCAAACATGAACAACACACATGAAATTTCAAACATGTTTTTTTTTTAAAAATTAATGAATTAATAGTATTAAATAAATTAATAGTATTAAAATTTATTTATTTATTTATTTATTTATTTATTCAAAGCATTTTATAATGAAGAATGATAATAAAAATCAAAAGGGTTCAAAGAGCATCATAGGTAAGAGTTTTTTTTTTCCAATGTAATTCACATAATAAATCAAGCGTAAAATATATATTCAAATGGCTAGTCACCATAATTTGAACAAATCCATCATAACCACATGCATTACAAAAGATGAAAATGCATGTATAATATATAATGATTTTGGCATATATCTTTTATTTACTTATAGCTTTTTGAAACAATTACAACTCTCCTTGAGAAAGGGTAAATCTCAATTATCTAGCTAGGTTTTTAAAAAAAATTAAATGTAAGTTTTAAATACTTACTAATTGAACAAGGTAATTCAAAGGATGACCAAAAAAATTTGCCAATTGAGTAAGGTATATATTACTTATGGGTATATCAAGATAATAGACTTACCCATCCAACACTAGTTAACACTAGTTGAAGGGATCAACATGGATAGTGAGGATGTGGATCTTTACATCATCATGCATTGCCTCACTTCAAAGCTTATATAGGCTAAAGGTTGTCCAATCCCTCGCAACTAACAATCAAGAACATACCAAAATTATCGACGATACAAATGTTAAAAGGCAACATGATACATGATAGAATTGATGATGAGCTCTTGTCTTGTGGTGTGTTGTCACATAAGTGAAACATTCCCAAGTACGAGATTTCATGGTAAATTGTGTTAAACATTTTAACATAAATATGGGAAAATGGGAAAGGACAAGTGACATTAGTGAGTTCATGCTTGTAGCCTTAGACCATGTAGTAGCAAATATTTGTCATTCAAGAATTTTTCAAGACTAAATTGCAATCGACTGTTTGTTGTTTGATCATAGGGTTGATTTTATTGTATTTTTTCACACAAATGTTGCATGCGTATATAAATAGTTGTGTCAATATATTCATCACAAGGAAAATTTGTGGCAACCATTTGCTAATTATCAAGTATTATTCAATGAGTTCATGTCTTCTTCTTTTTTACACATCGTTAAAGAACATTAAGGGGAAACATAAAGTTCATGCAAGAGTTTTTTTTAAACAAATGTGGTGATTTGTGACTCACAAAACTCTTTGCACATAACAAATTCCTATTAAGGATGTGGGAGATTCGCTAATCAAATGAAGATTGTTATGGAGACATCATATAAATGTATTACATCGCAATAGCTTGAGACATAAAGACCTATTTTAGGGTACATAATGGTTACTTTAGGGTTAAAGGGTGGTAGTGGATAATAGTATATAAAGGAAAATTGGTTGATGTGTTTGCACTCATTTTCATGTCATTTGTGATACAACAAGCTTTAACCTTGTGTGTTAAGCCTTGTACTTCTTGAGTGTTAAATCCATCTATGCATTTTTCATCATATTTCATCTTCAAGAGGTGGTTTATGACATTTTTTTAAAAACACAATCTATGGTGCAATCATATTGCCCTTTTATATTTGAGGTTTTAAATGAAGTTTCAAAAATCTTCTTCTTCTTCTTCTTCTTTTTTTTTTTTTTTTTGGGGGGGTTTGTTTTTTTTTTT
>Ga0116227_10010586_pt1 | contig 16016 bp, 8 predicted proteins | sample S1TSphgellanicum_FD_89693 | JGI IMG/M metagenome (GOLD analysis project Ga0116227, IMG submission 89693) | Host-associated microbial communities from peat moss isolated from Minnesota, USA - S1T2_Fb - Sphagnum magellanicum MG | ecosystem: Host-associated > Plants > Peat moss > Unclassified... | reverse complement strand
TGCCAGCTAGGGGGGCGGTTGGAGTCCTTTGGTGTTAGTGTTTCCATGTACTTGAATTCTAGCATGGCTGTGAATTGGCATGGCAGCGATGTATGTTGGTAGGCGATGTGGATGCGCACGACACTTGCATTGATGCCATTGTTCATATGAATTGTTTCTAAAACCTTAAGATTCAAATATGATGGATCTTTGTTGTAGCCATATTTGAGGCAACAAGCTACGTTTCAATGTTTTAAAATTGTGTGTGTTGTGGTGCATGTTATCCTTATAGGTCATGACAACATCAACTTTAGCAACTCCAACAATTACTCAAGCATCCAAAAAAATTTATGTCAAAAGGAAATGCCCAAGTAGTAGAGCACAACTAGTCCTCTTGGATTTAAACGAGAACCCTATAGAAGACTATGAAATTGTTTATGTGTTAAAGTTGCCTAACCCCAAGGCAACTTTTGTACAAGAGGTTGCAAGTCAAATAAAGACGTTATAGTATGTTCACAAGGCAGAAGCAAAGAAGCTTCATAGTGAATCGTAGGAAGAGGTAAAAGATTGCATTATTTTTAGCCGATCTCAACAAATTAAAATTCCTACTGATAAGATTGGTGAAATTGTGAGTGGTAGAACCTACTTGTAGCAGAAGGTGAAGGAGGTACCATATGCCCACTTGGACATTTCAATTCGCAATTTCAAACAACACTCACCAAAACAATGGGAGCTTATCCACGAAGAGTTTGCACAATTGTTCCTCATCGACCCATCGTTGAAAATTGGCGTAGTAGAAAAATATGTGCAGGTTCACTTAAGCCAAGCAAGACAAAAGTGGAAGAAGATGTGGAAAATTGGGGGGGAAATGGCAAGGCATGAGGATTGCCTTGTGGATGTTTTGATAAGGATGGGGACCCACTCAATGAGCTTGTAGCAAAGGGCGCATCTTCAAAGGTAATGAAGATTTTCATTTAACCAATCCTCAAACACACATGATTAGTGTAGTGTATAAACAAGTCCAATGGACTAGTTGCATTAAATAAACCATTTTCCAATAGTGGAACCTCAATTAGGATTCAAAATTGTAATGAGTTCCTTAAACTTAGAAGAATGAGCCATTATTTTGTTAAGTGGATTTAAATAGTGTATAAGGTGCATAAGGGGCATGCTAGATTATTCATGTCTCCAATACTAGTTCTAGCAAATATAGATTAGGATTCAAAATTGTAAATGTTCCTTAAGTCGCAAAACAATTTATCTTTGGTTCCATGGTAGTTTACTTAAGTGTAAAACAATTGTTTTCAGTGAATCTTGTTTCTACTGTAGTGGGCATGGGCGAAGTGTTTTGTAGTAGTAGTGATTAGTATAATTGGACTTGGGTTGATTTTATTCCACTAGTGGGCAATAACACACAAGTGGAATTGGTCAACAATGAACACGAGTGGATTTCATGTTAGGAATGGTTAGTGGTGGGTATGGGTGGACATTGGTGTTGAGTAGTGGGCATGGGTTTTATAGTGGTTAATGGTGGTCAATGTATAGTGGTTAGTAGTGGGCATGGGTGAAATTTATTTTAGTAATGGTTCGTGATGGGAATGGGTGGACCTTAGTGTTGAGTAGTGGGCATGGGTGGGATTTATCTAGTGGTTAATGGTGTTCAGTGCATAGTGGTTAGTAGTGGGCATGAATGGAATTTATTTAGTGGATAATGGTGGTCATTGCATAGTGGTTAATAATGGTCATGGGTGGAATTTGTCTAGTGGTTAATGGTGGTTAATGCATAGTGGTTAGTAGTGGGCATGGGTGGAATTTGTTTAGTGGATCATGGTGGTCAATGCACAGTGGTTAGTAGTGGGCATGGGTGGAATTTATTTCAGGAATAATTAATGATAAACATGGGTGGACCTTAGTGACACGCTCTCAAGCTCCTTAATAGACTCAAATGTAAGTTTAAGGTGAAAATAACGAAAGAATAAGGAATCGGGGCACGCTTTCTAGCTCGTAGCACTTTGGGGGTAGAGGGGCGTGCTAGAGTTCCGGGATGAGGACTAGGAAGAATGACAAGCATCAATTATTCACACGAACTTGTACAAACCAAATAACAAGTTGGTTAGTGCATGGTTTAAGCACTTTTGGTGCACGGACAAGCCATGGGCAAACATGGATTCATAAGACTCACCGTGACCTGGACTTGAGGGAGGCCATCACCTTCCCCCTTATAATATACTATGTACCTGGCCATGGGGCCAACACCCAAATGGCATTTTGTCCTAGGACTCCCTAGTGGAAGTTCCAAAATTCTCAAATTTAGGCCTCTTACGACTTTGGAGGCGCATAACTTTGTGTGGAAACTCCGATTAAGGTGAGGTTTGAAAAAAAGTTGTAGCCTTCGTTGAAAGCTTTCCAAGGGTATGTGTCATGCCACCTGCATGTAAGAAAATCAGAGCGATTCCTGACTTTTAATGGTTGAAAGTCAAATTGGCAATTTGATTCTCGGCCTTTCATTTGGCCATAACTTGTGTTTTAATTACTCAAATGGGTCATGTGAACCCATTTTAAACATCTAGGTTCCAAGAGCTTTCCAATGATATAAGGAAAGTTTCAATCTAATGAACTTTTACCCTTGCAATCGCTTTTTGAAAATTTGGGAATCCATCAAGACTCCAACTCCCAATGTGGGAATTCACTTGGGAGTGTGAGGGTTAATTCCCTCACACTTTCTTACATTCTCGGGAGCATGAAATGCGATTCCCAAGCTCCATTTTTGGCCCGCACCTTTGCAAATCCTTGCCTTGGTCGCAAGCCCAAGGCTAGGGTTACGACATTAATGTTGAGTAATGAGTATGAATGGGTTTTATTATTGTTTGTAGTTAGCGGTGGGAATGGGTGGACCTTAGTGGTGACTAATGGGTTGAACTTTTTTTTTTGGTGGTGAATATATGTAGATGGATCATGAATGTAAAAGTGGCTAAAAATGAACAATGCACATGGAACCTTTTTGACGCACCCCCAAACTCCTTAATAGACTCAATTGTGAGTCCAAAGGTGAAAACAACAGAAGGATAAGGAGTTGGGGTATGCTCCCTTATTCGCAGCACTTCGAGGGTAAAAGGGTGTGCTAGAGCTCTGGGATGGGGACCAGGATGAAAGACAAGCGGGTCAATTATTCACACAAACCTGCACAAACCGAACAACAAGTTAGTTAGTGCATAATTGGAGCACTTTTGGTGCATGGACGAATCATAGGCAAACACAAATTCACAAACCTCACCATGGCTCAAGCTTGAGGAAGCCACCACCTTCCCCTTTATAGTATTCTATATGCCTGGCTATAGGGTTTGCACCCAAATGTCATTTTGTTTCGGGACTCTCAACTTGGGAGCCCCGAAATTTTTTAAATTAGGATTCTTGAATTTTTGGAGGCCCATAACTTATAAAAACCTTCAATTAAAGTGAGGTATAAAACAAAGTTGTAACCTTTATCAATAGCTTTCTAACGATATATGGCATGCCACTTACATGCAAGTAAATTAAGGCGGCTCCTAATTTTTAGTGGTCGGGACTCAAATTGCCCGGCCCTTCTTTTGGCCATAATTTATGTTTTAAGTATCTAAATGGGTCATGTGAGCCCATTTTAGACATCTACGTCTCAAGAACTTTCCAATGATATAAGGAGTTATTTGATCCAATGAGTTTTGACCCCTTACAATTGCCCCCTGAAAATTTGAGAGTCCATCGAGACTCTAATTCCCAAAATGAAAGCCCACTTGGGAGTGTGTAGGTTCATTCCCTCACACTTTCCTACACTCCTGAGAGCATGAAATGTGACTCTCAGGCTTCACTATTGGTTCGTACCTTTGCAAGCCTTTGCCTTGGTTGCGAGCCTAAAGTTAGGGTTACGACATTTTTGACCTATTATGATTATGGTTCTATAAACTCAATTAATGTCCTGTTCGAGTTGTGGCTGAAGTATAAAAATGAGTGGGGAACTTGAACAAGAGAAATAATGCATTCAGGCAACAATGTTTCAAGTTGGATGAAGAATGGAAGTCTTCTATGGAGGCCAAGGTGGATGCCTTAGCTGCTGGAATGACCAAGTTAGATTCCATGGTGGAGTCCATGGTTTAAATAAAGGCTATGTTGCATAAGAGGCATGGGCACTCCAAGGTTGATACGTACATCAACCTTTCAGCAACAACTAATGAGGGTATTCTTGCAATAATGGCAAGGAATGGAAATTTTTTCAAGGAGATGGCAATTACTTTGGTGCCATATGTAACCACCTTGGTCCCCACCCTTCCATCCTTTAAGGTAAATCACACAAAACCAACTACTTCAATATTAGAAAGGATTGGAAAAGAACAAACACTTGTTGTGAAGAATTACAAACATATGGATGAAGGTGTGAAAGAAGGGGGGCCAGTAAAGAAAAAGTCACACAACGAGGCGACATGGTCAATTAGATTGGAACATATGGAAGACTCGGATGTGTTTGATTTCAACATGACCCAGGAAATGCATCCCAAAGATGCATCTCTAATGCAAGAACAAGAAATTGATCGTGATGATCCTTTTTATGTACCTATTCTTGATCATTTGATGGGAGCAACACAAGTGTTAGAGTGTTCCCAAACACAACTTTTGGATGCCAAAAACAAAACAACCTCAAATTTTGACAACACCATGGGTAGGAGAAAACAAAGGAAGGTGGATAAAGGGAAGGATTCCAAGGGAAAGAAAGTTCGAAACATGGTGGTTGCAAAAGTGGATGAAGATGATGGGACATATGTTTCAATGGACAACACTATTATGATTGTGCATTCGGAGGCACCATTAGATGGGGTTGTAGAAGTTGTCCAACATGTGGTAATCGTGACACCACCACCTCATAAAGCTTTGGATGTGGTCACATCACCTCCTCCTTGACATGGGGGTGCACAAAGGAGGGAAACAACTAGACTAATGTTCAAACCCAACCTTGAAAGTGTAAAGCCATCACTTGAAGCATGTCCTAATCAAAGTGGCAAGCTTCAAGAATTGGCTAGCACATTTTTTATGCATCCTCGAGTTGTGAGTCTAAGTTGTCAAGCTACATGACTTGATTTGATTAATTTAGTCGATCACTTTGTCATCCATAGTTAATCAATTACGCCCCTTGTACAATAATACAATAGTTGTACTAATAATTTGTAACGAACTAACTTGTGGCATGGTGTGGGATCTTGTAGAGCCTATTCAAGTTTGGCACCAAATGTTGGGTTCTACACTTGACATTCCTTGGTTTGATCATGGTTGAAGGTATTGCAAGGGTTTCCAAGGGTTCTCATAACATGGCAATCCTACAATATCTACACTTTGTAAGGATGGGGAATAGATGTTACAGGTGACACAAGTGATAAAGACATCAATCCCATTCATGATTTATGAATCTAAGCACCAATCTCAAATCACCAATCTCAAATCACCGCACTAGATGATGCATCCAAATGTCCTATCAATGGGGAGGAGATTTGGATATTATGGGAGAGCCATCACTTAGTACCCCAAGATTTATGACTTCCCTTGTTGGTTAAATTTTTGACATTACCTCATGCTACATTTTTTTTCTTCTAAATGACCAATTGTTGGCCATGGTTTCATGCATGAAAATAGTTGTTTTGTATAGGAAATACACAAGTACCCCAAGATTTATGACTTCCCTTGTTGGTTAAATTTTTGACATTACCTCATGCTACATTTTTTTTCTTCTAAATGACCAATTGCTAGCCATGGTTTCATGCATGAAAATAGTTGTTTTGTATAGGAAATACACAATGTTCAATGGAACTTGCAAGATGTTCAATAGGTTATACATTAGGAGGATGATAAGGTAATTAAAGAGTATGGATTTCCATGAACTTTGAATAATCTTTTCATTGTAGAACCAAGTTAGATTTCTAAAGATTTAATTACAAAAGTTTGTGACTACATTTTACATACACAACTTTATAATTCTAAACCATGTATAACAAGTACCCATTAACTTTTAACCGACTTAACAACACATTTTGCTTATCTTGTTCACTAGGCTTTGTTCATGACACTAATGTGTATATATTCATGAAATCCATAAGACATTTGGATAGAATCCTAGTAGACAAAGTTATTAAACCAAATTATGGGTGGCCCAACTTCATTTAATTTCCAACCTTTAAACTAGTTAAATTTCTTTGGAGGTAGCTTAGATAGTAAATGGGCCAATACAACCATTTAATTGATCTTGAAACATACATTGGATGTATAAAATATTTATGATTTTACAAATTGAAATTTGTCTTGGACTTTACATTATCAATTTGTGTGATTTGGGTTATCTTTGAATTTTGTGGACTTGTGTGCATTAGGGTATTGTAATTTTTATTGTGGTGTGTGCCATTAAGGCAGGTCATTTATAGAAGTGTGTGGGCATGACAAACTAGGTTTAAGTGGTGATTTGGCACAATGGCCCATGAAGGAGTGTGTATAAGACAAAGGGATGCCAACCTATAGTTGTCTACACTAATTTAACATTTTTAGCATTACCCTTACAACTATGGAGTGTTTCTTATTTTGGCCATAATCATTTGGTTTATAGATACATATTTCAACATCTATTATGTGATGATCCATGTATGTATCATAGAAAAATCTTACTATTAATGTATCTTTTGATGATCTTGCATATTGATCAATATGGTATAAGGTGAAATGTTTATGTTGATTATGTAATCACATATTGGTTTCATTCAAGTATAACTCCAAGTACCTCATTGAATAAGGTCATTTTTAGTATATTGTTTAATATTTTATGCAATGGATGTCTTTTATTTTATGGATAATGTAGTAATTGCAAATTAGGAAATGATCAAATTAAAATGTTGGAACTATTTGAACTTTTTATGGACAGTCCATCATAACTTAATTATTTATTGGATGTGGTTGTGTTGATGTGGTAGTGACATCAACAGAGGAAATTGATGACAAGGATTATAAGCAATCAATATATTGTTAAAGTATAAATAATTGTCCATCATCCCATGCGTAAAAGCTTTTTAACACATATTATTATAGGTTTATTGTGTTTATTATGCACTTTTATTCATGCAGTGTTGTGAATTGGTTATTTGAACATTTGATATATAGTTCAGCTCCCCCCTATGATGTTGAATATGCAAATTAATTGCACATTTTCTCCTAAATCCACCATACTTTTCATTTGTGGATGTGGCAATGGAACTAACCAAGGAGATTGATTTAAAAGTGGTTATGGATTATTATGTTTATCTACACAACTTTCAACCATAATTTGAATACAACTTCGAATTGGGAATCCTCATAAGTAATTAATACATTGATTAGGTATGGTGAAATACCCATTCCAAATTCCAAGGGTCACCAATGACCCTAGGGTGGATTCAATTTTTAGGTTGAAGAAAACAATTTTGGTTAATATGTGCCCCATGTATGGCAATGTGTAATAGAATTCAAGATTCAAAATTTAATGTAAAATGACTGTTGATATTGGGAAATTCAACATACAATCCTAAACAATGGAAGATGAAATAGCTTGGCCATCAAGGTCACCCCTCGTTATTGTTATCTTATGGCAACTTTCAAAACTACAAGTTGGTATTATAGTGGTTTGATGGGTAATGACGCCATGTCACGTATAGATGTGTAACATAACACCACCTAGAAAGCACATTAACATTTTTCATTTGATATTCAAGATGTGAACTTTGCTTGCAAAAGAATAAAATGCCTAAAGGCCATGTGGTTGCATTGCTAATGCAAACCATTTCAATTATATCTCCCTCTTGGCATGTATTGTTCAGTGCACACATGATGAGTTCTATTAATGATTTTTTTCTAGTGGAATTGAAATGTTGATGGTCATTAAAACATTCCCACATGAAAAAATTGGGTACCAATCATTGGTTGGTCCATAACCACATTCAAGTTTGACCCAGTGAAGTCCACATCCTTTAATACATTATCTTGTCCTTAGGTGATAGTGGATACTCAATAGAGTCCATTAAAACAAAGTTCATTAAATTACACATCCTAAATTTCCACCAAACAATGTTATAATACGTATGGTCTAAACTAAACTTCACTAAACTACAGATGATCTTCACTAAATTCCATTAAAATCCACTGTTGACGCACTCCCAACCTCCTCAATAGACTCAAATGTGAGTCTAAGATGAAAACAATGGAAGAGTAGGAAGTTGGGGCACACTCCTTGGCTTGTAGCATTTTGAGGATAGAGGGGCATGTTGGAACTCCGGGATGGGATTAGGAAGATTGACAAGCACTTCAATCACTCACACCGGACCTGCACAAACCAAATAACAAGTTCGGTAGTGCATAGTTGGAACACTTTTGGTGCATGGATGAGCCATAGTAAACTTGGACTCACAAGACTCACCACAGTTCAGACTTGGGGGAAGCCACCACCTTCCCCCTTATAGTATACTATGTGCCTAGCCACATGACCAACACCCAAATGGCATTTTGTCCCGGGACTCCCAAGTGGGAGTCCCGAAATTCCCAAAATTGGGGTTCTCGTGACTTTGGAGGTGCATAACTTTGTGTGAAGACCTTTGATTAAGATGAGGTCTAAAGTAAACTTGTAGCTTTTGTCGAGAACTTTCCAAGGGTATGTGGCAAACCACCCGCACAGAAGGAAATTGTGGCGATTCCTAACTTTTAGTGGTCGAAAATCAAATTGGCAATTTGACTCCCGACCCTTTTTTTGGCCATAACTTGTGTTTTAAATGTCCAAATGGGTCATGCAAGCCCATTTTAGACATTTAAGTTCCAAAAGCTTTCCGATGATATAAGGAAAGTTTCAATCTAATGAATTTTGACCCCTGCAATCACCCTATGAAAATTTGAGAGTCCATTGGGAATGTGGGGGTTCATTCCTTCACACTTTCTTACACCCCCGGGAACATGAAATGTGACTCTTGGGCTTGTTCTTGGCCTGCACCTTCACAAGCCCTTGCCTTGGTTGAGAGCCTAAGGCTAGGGTTATGATAATTGTACATATTAGTCCAAGTGTTATTTTGGTATTCATAATGCATATGTTAGTGTTGCAAGTGGATAGGAATGGTGCTTAATGGACCAGGCTGGTGCATGGTGGAATTTTAGTGGGGTCTTTTTTAGGTGTTCTAGTTCATTCATACTTCCATTGAAAATGCACTACATTCCACCAAGGTGGAGTTGGCCCATTTTTTGTGGAATTTTGGTGGAATGTTCGATGGATTGGGGATAAATTTTATAGTAGTGTTATTTATTTAATGTTGAAATTTCTGGCCTTTTATTTCGTCTTTTTACATTTTTATTCTCCTTTTCATTTTGATATCTTTTTCTTTTCATTTGTTATAGTCTATTTGAATTTGAAATGTCATTTTGAAAATATTTATAATTTCATCAAGATTGGAAACTAACAAATGTGATAATAAACTAACAATTTATTGCATGAATTGTTGAGATATGTTAATTGTGATAATGAATGATTGATTGATGATAAATATGATGTTTGATATGGAATTATGTTTTGGTGAACAAATTTTTTTTTTTTAATTTCATTTGAAAGGAAACATTATGACAAAATAATATTATGTCCATTCAATGTTCGTAAATTAATCTATATGATGAACTTATGAAAGTTATAATTGTTTTTGATAATCGATTTGCCTTTGATTAATTGTTTTAAGGCAACTAATTTTAGGGTTAACTTGTGACATTTTGAAATATAATGTCTTCAATATTTGATGTAACATTTCGCTGATATGAAGTTTCCCCCAACAATGGAAGCACCATCAATGAGTTTGTTTTCTTTGTTAAAAACTTCAATTGTATTTTAAAAATTTTAATTTTATGATTCATTTGTAATTTTTAGTTTTTTACATGCAAGTTCTTTTGATTATGATGTTGTTGCTTCTAGTTTAGTGTTCAACAATTTTTTTTTGAATATCAAATATCGACTTTCATACCAAATCCAGTCAATTCATTTTTTGGTCCAATACTCATTCCATTGTGATAACTTTTCTTTGTAATATTTAATGAAGTTGGAATCTTCCAAGATTATTGAAAATATTGAATCAACATATGTGTTTACAAAGGAAACTTTGTTAAAATTTCCTTTTCCCCCCAACCAACATGATCCTACAACTCCTACAAATAGGGCGAAAGTTGCATCTCTAGTTTGAAGGTCAATTAATGCGATATGGTACTTGGAACCTTTTTGAAGTGTGTACCATTCAAATTCCTTTATATTAGTGATGTGATAGTCATGTTTTGCATATTGATCATATAATGTGGAACAAATATTAAATTCCTACATAATGAAATAAACATAAGTTAAAGTCAACATCTGAAATTGCAAGTGTCAAGGGTTGTAGTTTCATATTTGTTCATATTGACATGCCTTTTTAATTTAATATGTTAATGCATTGAAAAATAGTTTCAAAATTTTAAATTATTCCATGTTTGATGTAAGCTAAAATGTTTTAAAACATCCAAAGGTACCTTTTTCATGGAAATGATTGAAGATTGTGATTCAATTGAGTTTTTCATTTTAATATTGATCAATATTGCAAGTTCAAACCTATGTATCAAATACAAATGAAAATAAATCACAAATCATCAAAACATATTGCACAATAAACATCATCATTATTACATATTGCAAAAAAAATTGAAAAAATATGAATTTAATTGTGTGGATATAAATCTCTTGATTTTTAATAGTATTTTGATTCAAATTCAATTTATTGTTATGAAATTAGCGATTTATAAAAACATGTTAAAAGCTTTGAATTGTGAGTTTCATATCAAGTAAAAATGAAAACAAATCACAAATCATCAAAAACATATTGCACAATAAACATCATCATTATTACATCAATAAAGACCATGGAATTCATTTTTTTAAAATATCAAATTCATTACCATTAGAATACTAATCGTGTTATATATTACAAAAGTTTCTTGAAAATATGAATTATGTTTTGTGAATATAAATCTCTTGATGTTTGTAGTAGTATTTTGATTCAAATTCAATTTATTATTATGGAATCAGAGATTTATAAAAGCATGTTAAAAGCTTTGAATTGTGAGCTTTAGTTTTTTACTATTTTATGATGATGTTTAAAGGAGAAAAGAGATGGTATTCATGTAACCAACTATGTGAAGGTAGTTTTTGTTTATGTTCACATTGTTTAAAAAAGAATAATTTATAGATGAAAACTAATGGATGAAATGTTGAATTTGGATTGAAAGAACATACTTGTAAATTTCATGAACATTTTCAGCAATTGAAGCATCTTAAGGATTCCTAAGAAGGTTTTCCAACGAATGGAAACTTTAGTGTCATCATTGTATGTTGCATTCGGGAAGGATGAATTGCTTTTTCAATCATTGTTTGGTTTGCCACATGTGTTAGCAATCACACAAGGAGTAGGAGGTGTAGATGATGTCCATAGTGTGGCACAAGAGGCTTCTACAGAGTCTGGTTTTTGTAACCTATGGTTGATAGGTTTCATTTCATATCAAGGTCTATGTATTCTTTCTCTCACATTCTTCCCGTGAACTTGAGTGTTGTAGATATGCAACACAACTAAAGTTTGCAATGAAGGTTCACCACTTAAATCCACTTGACAAAAAAATATCCAAGCATGTTACTTTAGCATTATTTCTTCACTAATTATGTGTGTTGAGCATCCTTGGGATTTTTTCCTCTTTAATTGTGTTGGTATATTTGTAATTTAAATGTTTACATGACAAATGTACTATTGGATCTATATTGTGTTCACATCTAGCTAGCAAAAGAAATAGGGGTGAAATAGATCAAGGATATTACAACCAAATCCAATAGGTGGACATCATGTTGAAGCTTGATTGATTTGCTATGCAAATTAGAACAAGATTGTTGTTGAAAGGCCCATTGTTGTTTGTAATGCAAGCAAGTATTCAACATATTGTCAAACATTTTGGGCAATGAGAAATTGTTTCATTGTAGTTTCACTTGATTGTGAGGTCCTTTGTAAATCTTATTTGTGTATCACATGAATTAGGGTGTCCCAAAAATATGTTATATTGTTGTTATAACAAGTTAAATTCATTGATGACTTGACATGAGAACACTCGCCACATGTATTTTTCATAGGGAATGGGTGTGTTATTGCCCCTTGGATGTACTCAAACTTGGATCCATTACCAAGTTTTCCTTGGTAATGTCAACTTCCATTTTAGCTCCATTCTTGCTTTTTAATATCATTATAATAAATTTAACTAAGGATTCAACTCCCTTTGATATAACATTATCAATTTTGGCATCCAGTAGTTCAAATTAAATAGGGAAACCATTTGAGTTTTTTCAATTTTGTTTCAACCCAAAAATGAGGTGGCATTTTTTCCAATTCAGATAATCATAAACGAAGATGTAGCAAATTAACAAAATGGCCTATTTGCAACCTATAAACATTCATTGTTGTTGAAGGTGGTGGGGATATAAAAAACCCATACCTTCATCGGTCTCTCAAATGGTTGCATCTTTTTTTTGTTCAATGTTGTAGAGCTTGTAATCTTGCTCAAAAATAGTCGAATAGAATGACAAACTTTAGAGTGAACAATAGTTTTATGATGAAGATGATTAAATGTTTAAAAATGTAACAACATGATAATATGTACAAGTGTGGTCCAACATGACTTGGGTTGTTTTGATTATGAACCTAAAAAATCAACATTGTTTCTTCCCAAAAAAAAAAGTCATTTATGATGCATCAAAAATTTGCATACATGTGATATTGTCAATGATATTAGGCTCAACTTTAATGTAGATTCATGAATCACACCTATAAAATTATGGCAAAATATGTGTGTATTCTTTTGTCTAAGATTTAATACAAAAAAAATTGTTCACTCCACTTCTAACATGGTTAGTTATCATCTATAACACTTATGCTTCAAGATAAGATGCCACAAATATGGCCTTGTTTTGTTATTATAAGATGAGAACTTAATTTTGTTATTTGCACCTTAAAGACATGGAAAATAAATATCTTCATCATGATGTTGAAAATGACACAATTTGTAGATTGGGATTTTATTTCAAATCACAAAATATAGTGTAATATTTATATAATTTTCAAGAGTAAGAATTGTGTTAGCATAATGTAGTTTGAAAATAAGACTCCAGGTGAATTGATCAGCTGCCACAACTTCCATTCTTACATGTATGATTCCACACATTGTATTGCTTGTTGATCAATATGTAAAATAAGAAAATATTCCTAGATTACGACACTTATTTGATCATCATTTTCAAAATCAGTTCATGTACCAAATAACTTAATTTACAATATAATGAAATAATTGAATGCAATCAAGGATGTCCCAAGGACCTAAATTATGGGAGCACCTATTAGTGGCCTTGTCCCCTACTTGGCCATTGACTAGACAAATGGTTAATTTGAGGTTGATTGTCCTTAAAGGGCGTGGGAAGACCGTAAACTTTCACCTCAAATTCCCCATAATTTAATAAGCACATGTTAGAAAGGGCTCATTTAAAAAATATGTGTTATTTTTCAGATGTCGACTCTATGAACTCAATCCCTGTCTAACACCCTCCTTAATTTAGGTAAAGTATTTTCAATCTTTATTTATGTTCAAGAAGTTGTGTATCTGCAAAAATCTTTAACAAGTGTCATACACCCAAGGTGAATATATTGCCACTATAAACAAGTCTATGAAACCCATTTTTATTTCATCAAGTGCCTCAAAGATGTCTTTCATTCCTTAATAGGTCCATTTACCTTTTAGAGAAATGTAAAAACAAAGTGGCAACTCCAAAGAAGTAGCTAATATGTTTGTAGCCTTTCACAACTAAAGGCATAATTAGTTTAATTTGATCTTTGAAACTGCATTAACTAATGACTCTAAAAAAGGTTCATTGCAATTGACCTTCAATGTGAAAGTTGTCATACCTCTTAAATTCCATCCTTGTTATCCTATGTGGATTTATTGTCCACTTATTTTCAGTAACTTGCACATAAAAGTAGTAACATGTGCATATATGCACTAAGTTTGGTTTAATTGTGTTCATTTTCAATGGAAAATTGAATAGAACAAATGTAGGTAACATTTGTTTCCGAAAGAGACCTTCGCATCAAGGTTTTGAGAAGAGAAGTTCAAAATATGCAAAGAAAATAAACAATCAAGTAGTAATGCATCACCCAAATCTCCTAAAAATGTATCCATTTCCAAGTAAAGATTAGAAAGGTAATTGATTTGAAAGGGATAAGAAATACCTACCTTCGTGCTAACATCAATAAACTTGCAATAAATGCGTTCATTGTTATTATCGTAAGTTGCAATGATCTCCCCTTCATGGGTGCCCACTAGTGGTGGTCAAAATTGCACAAAAACCTCTAGGAAGCCTCCCGCATTGATACATCTAGTCAAAGGGCTTACCCCAAAAAACCCATTCATACACAATTCGAACTTAACCAATTTTGTGCCCAAGTTCTTCAACATCACATTTTGTCATGGGCGATATATAGTAAAAGGAGTATGAAATTCTCCTTGGGTATCTTGTATCAAAATTAACAAAATGAGTAAACATGAAATTTTTTCATTTTTGGGATTTGGGGGGGGGTGATAAATGGAAGAGTGATTCTTGCAAACTCATTTTATTTTATGAGCTACTTTCAAGGCTACAATTTGTTTAGTTGTGAAAAAGAACAACAAAAGGAAAAGGTGAGAAATTTTAATTAAAAACCTTTGGTTGGTGTTATTGGAAAATGGATTTCATTTGGTAGATCTAGTATAGCTGCACAATGTCATAGAAAATTGCTTAAGAGACAAGGTATCGCCCCCCTACACCATCCCTTGATATGTGGAAAAAATTGTGCCATATTCAACTATAATTAGTGATATAAAGTAAAACTATATAGTTCTTCATTTATTCACATACAAGTTTGTGTGTGAGTCAACCAATAAAACAACCTATATGGATTTCATTAGGAGCACCACATATGGCCCTTTTGGGACAAATTAATGTTGCAAAAAATCCATTAAAATATCAACTTCACTTCAAAGATTTTCAGTTTCTACCCTTTCATTCCCCTAAAATTGACAACTAAGTTGAGATCAAAAGTCATACTCTCTCAAGTTTGTTTGATAATTTAAAAAAACACATAAATTATTCTAGTATTCATTGCAAAAAATTAACATCAAAGATTTATATATGATTTTTTTTACCTTACAAACACCATTGATTGGCGAGCAAACATTAGCAACAAGCTTGACACTAACAAGCAAAGGATCAAATGTAATATCCTCCACCAACACATGTTGGTTTAGTTATTAACCATGTGGCCTTGTCATAAGTGACGAGGCATTACTGAAATAAAAACCATCAACATGAAACTCCCCCACCGAGTACCTCAAGCTATCTATAATCTGCATTAGAAATCTCCCCACCATCATCTTTTAGAACCATTTTACTCTTGTTAACCATTTTGGAACTTCAACTCATGTAAAAAAATCTTAGGAAGTCCCAACCGTGCATGAATGATCATTTCATCAAGAAAGTGGAATATCAAACAAAGTTTGACAACATTAAATGTACATTGATGATAAATTTTTTAACCAATTTTTGGACAATTGGATGATTACAGTTGAATGAGTTGGTAGTTCCAAAGTCCAATTTCAAGATTGTACTTCATCAAAGAACAAGTATTCTTGTGAGTGAAAAAAACACACATAACATTTTTTTGTATGCATATATATTAATGCATTGATGTAGGCGAGAGTGAAAAATACACCAATGTTTTCTTTTGATCATTTTGTCTGAGAAACAAACATTTAAGCAAGCCCCTTGGAATAATTAGGAGAAAAATATGAACTCGGAAGGGGGGTTCATTTTATCTGAGAAACAAACAGTTAAGCAAGACCCCTGGAATAATAAGGAGAGAACTATGAACCTGGGGGGGGGGGGGGAG
>Ga0116227_10010585_pt1 | contig 16017 bp, 15 predicted proteins | sample S1TSphgellanicum_FD_89693 | JGI IMG/M metagenome (GOLD analysis project Ga0116227, IMG submission 89693) | Host-associated microbial communities from peat moss isolated from Minnesota, USA - S1T2_Fb - Sphagnum magellanicum MG | ecosystem: Host-associated > Plants > Peat moss > Unclassified... | reverse complement strand
TGTTGCTCCAGATCATCTTCCAGATCGGCTCAATCCATGTGGTGCGATCATTCACCGCCAACTTCGGCCCGAAGGCCTCCTGAACCATCCATTCCCAGGGATAGAGCTTGTAAATCGTCCGCATCTCCCGCGCCTGCATGTCAACGAAGCGGGCGTCCGGGGTGAGACCGATGTCGCTCATCACGATGCCATCAACGACGAGACCCGCGGCCCGGGCCGTATCCATCAAGTACGCGGTGGTGACGGCGTCCTCGCCAGCGGCGTCTTGGCCGTGGGCGAAATAGACGGGCCCAGGCGCGAGATAGGGCGCGATATCAGCCCACTTCGCCACGAGCTTGTCGTGAAGGCTGGTGAACTGATCCAGGCGCGGGAACACATCTTCTTTCCATGCCCATTGGATCACCGCCGCTTCGAGGAGCGAGGTGGGCGTGTCGCAGTTAAACTCGAAAAGCTTTGGGGGTGACCGGCCGTCATAGCCCAGATCAAAGCGGCCGTAATTGAGCGCGGGTGGCTCCGCATTCCAAGCGCGGGTGATCAGCGGCCAGCACCAGTCGGGGATGCCGAAGCGCCCGAAGAGTTGCGCGTCCACAACGTACTGGCCCGCGGAAATGAACATTCGATAGAGCTCGGCCGTGGCGGCTTCGATCTCGTCGATCTCACGCGGCGCGAAGGCGTAGTAGGCTGCTTCATTCCAATAGGTCGCGCCACCGGCCGTGTGCCAGATCAGGCCATCGCGCTCCACGCGCGCCGGCCAGTTCTCACGCGGGGCGATAGCGTGGCGGTTCACTCCCCCGCGCCGCCTTCGCCGCCGCCTCCGCCCGTGGCGCCAAACCCGCCGCGGGCGATGGCCCCGGAAACCGACGTGTAAGCAAGCCCCGGAGCGGGGGAATAGCCACCCCCGCTGGCCACGCCGCCGATGGGCGGAACAAAGGCGGGCCGGCTCCCGCCGAGCCTGCCCAGATAATACCAGAGAAAGGGGTTCCCGCCGCCGGCGCGGGTTTCGCAGTTCTGATCCGGCACACGATGTCCCGCGGCGTCGGTGCAGTAGCGCACAGAATCCCCGTCGCCCCAGGATGCGGTTCGCTCGTCATCGCAGGCCGTCAAGGCGGAGGCGACCAGCATGACGGCCAAAAGTGATCCAGAGTTCATTGGCATCGCCCCCCCCCGCTGGCCCCGTCCCCATCTCGCCGCGATTTGCGGCGCCGAGGTTAAGTCATGAGCGCGCGTTCGCACAAAAAGAATCGCCATTAATGTCGGAGGGCGATTTTCGTTATTCGCGGTCGTCTTCGCGCGCCACCGCCCTTGCAATAGGGCGCGCTATCCCCTCATCTGTCCAACCATGTTGACACGCCCTGACACCCATCCCCTCAGCGCCCGCGAGGGTGATCCCCGGCCTCACGCCGTGGTCATCGGCAGCGGCTTTGGCGGTCTGGCGGCCGCGGTGCGGCTGGGGGCAAAGGGCTACAGGGTCAGCGTGTTGGAGCGCCTGGACCAATTGGGCGGCAGGGCCTGCGTTCACCGCCAGGACGGGTTCATTTTCGACGCCGGGCCTACGATCGTTACAGCCCCGCAGCTCTTCGAGGATCTCTGGCGCCTATGCGGCCGGGAGATGTCGGATGACATCGATTTACGCCGTGTAGACCCGTTCTACCGTATTCTGTTTCACGATGGCGCTCATTTTGATCGCCACGCGAGTGTCGACGCTCTTCGCGCCGAGGTGGCGAGGCTCGCGCCGGACGATCTGGCGGGCTTTGATCGCTTCATGGTCCGTAGCGCGGCCATATGCGAACTCGGCTTCGAGAAGCTGGGCCACGTACCGTTCATGTCGCTGGGCGATCTGGTCAAGCATGCGCCGGCCCTGCTGCGCCTCGGCGGCCATCACAGCGTCTATGGATTGGTCTCGCGGTTCGTGAAGGACGAACGCCTGCGCATCGCGCTCAGCTTTCATCCCCTCTTTGTGGGTGGCAACCCCTTTGACACCACCGCGGTCTACTGCCTGATCTCACACCTGGAAGGGCGTTGGGGCGTGCATTTCGCCATGGGCGGCACGGGCGCCTTGGTGACCGGCCTGGCCGATCTCATCAAAGGCCAGGGCGGCGAGATCTGTCTCAACGCGGAAGTAACCGAAATTCTTGTGGAGGCGGGCGCCGCGCGGGGGGTGCGGCTGGCGTCGGGGGAGACCTTGGCCGCGGATGTGGTGGTCTCCAATGCCGATTCCGCCTTCACCTATCGCGAGCTCATCCCGGCAGCCCATCGCCGACGCTGGACGAACCGCAGACTGGACCAGGCGCGCTATTCCATGAGCCTTTTCGTCTGGTACTTCGGCACGCGCCGCAAATACGAAGATGTGGACCATCACACGATCATCCTCGGCCCCCGATATAAGGGCCTGGTGACTGACATCTTCCAAAGCCGGCCTCTGGCCGGCGATATGAGTCTCTATCTGCATCGCCCCACGGCCACCGATCCGTCCCTGGCGCCCCCCGGTTGTGACGGATTTTATGTACTCTCGCCGGTGCCCCACCTGGACGCGGACATCGACTGGGCCACGCAAGCCGAGCCCTATCGTCAGGCCATCGAACAACGATTGAGCGAAACGGTTCTGCCGGGACTGAAGGACGAGATTGTCTCCTCGCGCGTCACCACGCCGGTGGACTTCCAGGACCGCTACTGTTCCTTCAAAGGGGCCGCCTTCAGCCTGGCCCCGACCTTGACCCAAAGCGCCTGGTTTCGGCCCAACAACCGCAGCGAGGACATCAAGGATCTCTATCTGGTGGGCGCGGGCACCCAGCCTGGAGCCGGCCTTCCCGGCGTCCTCTCCTCCGCCCGCATTCTGGACACCCTCGTTCCGGAGGCCGCCGCGCTTGTCCGAGGCTGACTTCGCCACCGCTGCTGATCGCGCGGCGTGCCGGGAAATGATCCGCGTAGGGTCGCGCTCATTCCACACAGCCTCGCTCCTGCTTCCCAAGGCCGTGCGCGACGGCGCCTATGCTCTCTACAGCTTTTGCCGCCTGTCCGACGACGCCGTGGATCTGGAGGGAGGAGAGGGCGACGCGGTGGAGCGCCTCCGGGCGCGTCTTGATCGCGTCTATGCCGGGAGCCCCGGCCCTGACCCCGTGGAGCGGACCCTTGCGGATACCGTGCGGAGATTCACCCTGCCCCGCGCCCTGCTGGACGCCCTGTTGGAGGGCTTGGCCTGGGACGTTGAGGGCCGGATTTATGAGACCGTGGACGATCTCCACGCCTATGCGGCCCGGGTGGCGGGGTCGGTCGGCGCCATGATGGCGGTGTTGATGGGGGCGCGGACCCCGGCCCTGGTGGCGCGGGCCTGCGATCTTGGCGCTGCCATGCAACTGACAAATATCGCCCGGGATGTGGGCGAGGATGCGCGCCTGGGGCGGCTATATTTGCCGCGCGTCTGGATGCGCGAGGCAGGGCTCGACCCTGACGCCTGGTTGACCGCCCCCGCCTTTGACGCGCGACTGGCTGGGGTGATTGACAGACTTCTGACCTGCGCGGACGCTTTGTATGAGCGCGCGGACGCGGGGATCGCCAATCTGGACGCCGCGTTCCGCCCCGCGATCTTCGCGGCCCGACATCTTTATGCGGAGATCGGGCTCGAGGTGCGGCGGCGGGGTCTGGATTCAGTCACGCCCCGGGCCTCCACTTCGGCTTGGCGGAAGGCCGTCCTGGTGGCGCGCGCGCTGCGATGCGCCCGCCGTCGCGAGCCCGTCAGCCCGGCCGGCCGGGCCCTCCCCGAAACGCGGTTTCTTGTGGAGGCGGTGATGAGCGAGCCAGCGCCCTGCGCCTGGGCAAGCCGGCCTGGGCGCAACACATTTGAAACGGATGTCGCCTGGACCCTCGGCCTCTTCGCCGCCCTGGCGCGCCGCGATGGCGCGCGGGGCGCTATTCGCTAAGCGCCGCGTCCGGCGGAGCGGGAGCTGGCCATGAAGCCGAACACTCTTTTCTTTCTAGGGTTTCTGTTCTTTGACGTCGTCGCCCTGGCTTGGGGCGCCTGGGAACTGTGGTCGGTAAGGAAGGAGAGGCGCGAGACGCCAGGGCCGGTGGCGGCGCTTACGATCTCATCACCAGAACCTACGGGGCATCCTGAAGGGTAGAATCGCCCTTACGACGGGCGCGGTTAGACGGCCCAGATCAAGACTTTCGTGCACGATCCGCGCCACCCTGCCATTCTGGTGCGCCTCCACATCCGACCGCGAATAGAATGGCGCATCTTCCAGCGTCCGCACGAGCCTGAGCGCCTGATCCGCGTCAGCGCGGACAGCCCGCGGCATGCGCCAGAACGTCGAAGGCAGAGTCCGCGTCGGCGGCGCGTCCACAGGGTGGATTTCCCCCGAGCGGCTCACGCTCAAGGATAACCCCAGGGTATCGCCGCCTCGCCGCGTGACATCATAGAAGATGAGGGTTTCCGCGTCCGAATGGCCCCGCGACCATGTCCACTCGCCAAAGGCGTCCTCCAGTGGCTCCTCCCCCCGGTTGGTATCGAAATAGCCCTCGCCGCGCCAAGTCAGAGCGGGGTGGCTCAAAGACACCTCCACATCGGCGCGCGGGGCGATGGGTCGCCAGAGGTGCCGCCCGGCGGCGTCCAGAGGAAAGGTCCAACCGCTCAGGGCGCGTGGTCGAAGCCGGATGACGCCCTTCAGTCGCGAGGGGATTGGCGCGGTGATCTCCTCGATCTGGATCGTCAGGGTCTCGCCATCCCAAGCCAGCGCGCTGGGCCCGACGGTAAAATGCGAAGCATCCCGCCTCAGGGCCTCACGCCCACGCTCGGTCATGGCCCACCGGTGACCACGCGGACCATAGAGCGCCACGTTGACCGCGCAGTGGTTCTCCGGGTCCCGCCGGCCAGACCACGCGTAATAAGGGGAAAAGACACTGCCGATGAAGGCGATGACTGTCAGGCCAAACTGACCGTCAGCGCTCAGGGCGTCGATGTACCACCAGGCATAGCCCCCCGGCGCCACGGAAACATCGAAGCGCGGTCCGCCTTCAGACACCTCGCCGCCAAACGCCCCGAAAGGGCCGCCATGGGAACCCCCGCCCCCGGATGAGTCCCCCCTCCCGCCAGATAGAGACCCGGAAGCCGGGTCCTCGCGCCCGGTCGATCGAAAGCCGCCTTCCATCCGTGTGTCGCCTGACCGTAGAGCGCGCCCCCCGTGGCCGGAAAGAGGGCGTTGAATGTCGCCGGCGTCGCCAGGACCGAGGGTGTCTCGGGCCCGATCTCCAGCCCGATCCGGCGAAGACGGCCGAAGACGTCCGATTGGCATGACATGATCTCCTCTGACGATAGCGGCGCCTGATCGCCGCGCGCTGGGGCGTTGACCAAGACAAGAAAGCGTTCCGGTGAGCACCCCGCGGCCGACTCCGGCGCCTCGCGCCGATCCTGGGCACAGATATAGATGGTCGGCGAACCGGGCAGTCGAGCGCGTCGGAAAATGTCATCGAATTCGGCCGAGTAGTCACTTGAGAAGAGCACATTGTGGTGAGCCAGGTTCGCGCCTGGCGCTCTAGCCACAAGCCCCCAAGTGACAGCTGAGAGGGAGCGCGGCGCGGGCGGCGGGGCGCGGCGCGCCGCTCCCACGCCCAGAGCCCCGCTAGTCAGAGCCGCCGGATCGGCATTCACCACAACAGCGCCCGCCGCGATGACCTCGCCATCGGCCAGTTCAACGCCCGCGGCCCGACCGTTTTGGATGAGGATCGTGTCAACCTGCATCGAGAAACGAAATATCACGCCCAGGCGTCGCGCTAGTCTCTCAAGGGCCTCGGCGAGGCGGGCCATCCCGCCTTCGACCCGCCACACCCCGGCCTGCTCCACGTGGGCCACTAGCATCAAGGTAGCGGGCGCCTGAAAGGGCGAAGAGCCGCAATAGGTGGCGTAACGGCCGAAGAGCTGCCGTAGTCGCGGGTCGTGGAAATGATCCCCGAGCGCCCGCCACAGGGTTTCGTACGGCCGGAGGCGAAAGAGATTGGCCGCGCCGGCCAGCCCAAAGCGCCCGGTGAGGCCAAGAGGCCCGGTCTTCTGTTGGGTGAGAAACGTGGATTTGAGGCTATCAAACACGCCCTTGGCTTCAGCGTGGAACGCGCGATAGCCCGCCGCCTCAGCCTTGCCCGCGAATGCGCCTACGGCGTCCGCCGAGCGGTCCAGATCGGCAAAGAGATCCAGGGGTCGCCCATCCCCCCATGTGTGGCGCGCCAAGGTCTCCAGCGGGCATAGGCTGAGAGCGTCGTCCAGGTCCGCGTCGGCGTCGGCGAATAGAGCGTCAAATATCCAGCGCATCGTGAGGACCGTGGGGCCCGCGTCGATGGTTCGACCGCCGACCGTCACCTCGCGCATTTTGCCGCCACACGCCGCGGCGCGCTCGACCACCGTCACCGCTAATCCGGACCTCGCCAGATCGATCGCGCAGCAGAGACCGCCGATCCCCGCCCCGACGACAATGACTTTCTGCGCCGCCAAATTCTCACACTCAATGTCCGTTGCACTGGACGCTATCATGTGTCTAACTCACATGACAGTTCGGTGGCGACATGCGAATTCCCGCCTGGCCGGAGCCGACATTTGGGATGAGCGCCCATGATCGTGGCGTTACGGATCGAGGCTGCTATCGAGGCGGTTTTGACACGGGCTGAGGCAGGTCACGCGCCGCCGCGGCTGGCGGCGGCCGTGCGGCACGCGGTTTTCTCGGGGGGCGCGCGAATCCGGCCCCAACTCTGCCTCGCGGTGGCGAAGGCTTGCGGCGGCGACAATGTTCCTTTGGCCGAAGCGGCGGCGGTGGCGGTGGAGCTGCTCCACTGCGCATCCCTCGTCCACGACGACCTGCCCTGTTTCGACGACGCCGCGACGCGTCGTGGCAAACCCTCCGTGCACATGGCCTTCGGCGAACCCCTGGCCGTCCTCGCGGGCGACGCCTTGATCGTCATGGCTTTTGGCGCTCTGGCTCAGGCCGGGGCTGGCGCCCCCACGCGTTTGGCGCCGCTTCTGACGACGGTCTGTCGTGGCGTCGGCATGCCCGGAGGTATTGTGGCCGGCCAAGCCTGGGAGAGTGAGCCCTTCACCCCCGTGGAGCTCTATCACCAGTCCAAGACCGGGGCGCTGTTCGTTGCCGCCGCCATGTCAGGCGCGGTGGCGTCTGGCGGCGATCCCCATCCCTGGCGCCTGCTCGGGGAGAAGCTGGGCGGCGCCTACCAAGTGGCCGACGATCTTCTCGACGCGGTCTCCGGCGAGGCCGAGGCCGGCAAACCCACGGGGCGCGACGCCGCCCTGCAGCGACCAAGCCTGGTGGCGGAACTCGGCGTCAAGGGCGCCTATGCGCGGCTCGGCGCCTTGGTGGATGAGGCCGTAGCCGCCATCCCCGACTGCGACGGCGCCAAGGACCTTCGCGATCTGGTGGCCATGCAGGCGACTCGTCTCGCGCCGAAGCAACTCGCGCGCAGCGCCGCCTAAGACATCGTGATGGCGGGGTCATGGCGCGAGGGCTGGATCGCCCTGCGCAACCGGTGGCTCGCCGACCCGCGATTTCACCGCGCCGCTCTCGACTTTCCCCTGACGCGGGGGGTGGCCTTGCGCCGCGTCGGCAGCCTGTTCGATATCGTGGCCGGCTTCATTTACTCCCAGACGCTGGACGCCTGTATTCGCCTGGGCCTGCTGGAAGTCCTCGCAAAGGGGCCCTTGACCATAGCCGACCTCGCCGAGAGGCTCGACCTCCCCCTCGATTCGGCAGATCGGCTTTTGGCCGCGGCCGCGGCTCTTGGGCTGGCCGAGCCCCTGGGCCAAACGAAGGTTCTCGGAAAGTCGCGCTACGCCCTTGGCGGTGAAGGCGCGGCCCTATTGGGCAATCCAGGCCTCGCCCAGATGATCACCCACCATCACCGGCTTTATGGGGACCTGGCCAATGCCGTGGACCTTCTGCGCCACCCGAAGGGCGGGGGCGAATTGGCGACGTTCTGGCCCTACGCCACCACCGCGACGCCTAGAGTCGCCGATGCGGAAAGCGTGGGGGGCTATTCCGCCCTGATGGCGGCCACGCAGCCCACCGTGGCGGCGGATATCTTCAAAGCCTATCCCCTTCGCCGACATCGCCGATTGGTGGATGTGGGCGGAGGGAGCGGAGCGTTTCTGAGCCTCGCGGGGGCCTATGCGCCGGGACTTCATCTGACCCTGTTCGACCTCCCCGCCGTCATTGAGCAGGCGCGACCACGCCTAAATTGCGCGGGCCTGATGGCAAGGGCCGAGCTCATTGGCGGTGATTTCCTCACCGATTCCCTGCCCACGGGCGCGGACCTGATAACCCTTGTGCGGATCCTTCATGATCACGATGACGCGGGCGTGGCGCGGCTCTTGCGCGCGGCGCGCGAGGCCCTGCCCGCGGGCGGCGCCTTGCTCGTGGCTGAGCCCATGTCAGCCGCCCCTAAACCTGATCGCATCGCCGACGCCTATTTCGGCTTTTACCTCCTGGCCATGGGCCGAGGACGGGCGCGAACGCCCGCGCGGATCATGGACATGATGCGAGAGGCGGGTTTTCGCCGCGCCCGACAGCTGAAAACGCGGACGCCGAGCCTGTTGCGCGTGATCCTCGCACGGCCGTGATCTTAAATTGTTGTGGGGGATGAGGAGGCAAACCCTTGAATAGTCTCGCCGTGGTTTTGGAAGAGCCGGGCCGCATCGCCCTGCGCACATTGGATCTTAAAGCCCTCGGCGATCAGGACCTCCTGGTGGAGATCGCCTGGAGCGGGATCAGCACGGGCACCGAGCGCCTTTTGTGGAGCGGGCGTATGCCCCCCTTTCCAGGTCTCGGCTATCCCCTGGTGCCTGGCTACGAGTCGGTCGGTCGCGTGGTCGACGCGGGGGCGTCCGTGCGTGGCCGGGTGGGCGAGACTGTATTCGTGCCCGGTTCGGCGGGGTTCGTGGATGTGCGCGGTCTTTTCGGCGGCGCGGCTCGCCGCCTTGTGGCGCCCAGCGCCCGGGTGGTGAAGGTGGCCGAAACGTTGGGCGAACGCGGCGTTTTGATCGCTCTCGCGGCCACGGCCCAACACGCCATAGCCGGGGGCTCGGGCGCGTCCCCCGACTTGATCATCGGCCACGGGGTGCTCGGTCGCCTTCTGGCGCGTCTGGCGGTCATCGCTGGCGGCCCCCCCCCGACCGTCTGGGAAACCAACCCGATCAGGGCGCATGGCGCGGTCGGTTACGAGGTCATCTCGGCGGAGTCCGACACCCGCCGCGACTATCGCGCCATTTATGATGTGAGCGGCGATTCCACGTTGCTTGGCGCGCTGATCGGCCGCCTCTCCCGGGGCGGCGAGGTGGTTCTGGCTGGCTTTTATGATCAGCCCCTGACCTTCGATTTTCCCCCGGCCTTCATGCGCGAGGCGCGGCTGCGCGTCGCCGCCGAGTGGGCGCCGGAAGATCTGGCCGTCACGCTGGATCTTATCGGCAGCGAGTCGCTCTCGCTGGACGGCCTCGTCACCCATCGGTTCGCCGCCGAGGAGGCCAACGAGGCCTATCGCGTGGCCTTTACCGATCCGACCTGCCTGAAGATGACGCTTGACTGGTCGGCGGCCGCCTAGGCCGTAAAACGTACATTTTGATTGACATATGAGAGCGTCCAAATAAGTTGACACAACGGGCGTGGCTCACACGTTCCTGTAAAGTGCCGGGAAGGCCAAATGGGCGTAACGCTGATCGATACCCTCGCCCTGCGGAAGGAGGCGGCCATGGAGCCCGCTCCCGTCCACACCGGGGAGGTCACCAAGGAAACGCAGGTCATCGCCATCTATGGCAAGGGCGGCAGCGGCAAGAGCTTCGCCCTCTCCAATCTCAGCTATATGATGGCCCAGCAGGGCAAACGCGTGCTGCTGATCGGCTGTGATCCCAAGTCCGACACGACGTCGTTGCTGTTTGGCGGGAAGTCCTGCCCGACGATCATCGAGACCTCGGCCCGCAAGAAGCTGGCTGGCGAGGAAGTCCGTATCGAGGATGTGTGCTTCACCCGCGACGGTGTGTTCGCCATGGAGCTTGGCGGCCCCGAAGTTGGACGCGGCTGCGGCGGGCGCGGAATCATTCATGGATTTGAGCTTTTGGAAAAGCTCGGCTTCCATGATTGGGGATTCGACTATGTCCTGCTCGACTTCTTGGGCGACGTGGTGTGCGGCGGGTTTGGCCTGCCTATCGCCCGGGACATGTGCCAGAAGGTGATCGTCGTCGGGTCCAATGACCTGCAGTCGCTCTATGTCGCCAATAATGTCTGCTCGGCCGTGGAATACTTCCGCAAGCTCGGCGGGAATGTCGGCGTGGCTGGCATGGTCATCAACAAGGATGACGGCACGGGCGAAGCGGCGGCCTTCGCCGAAGCGGTGGGTATCCCCGTCCTGGCGGCGATCCCGGCCGACGAGGACATCCGTCGCAAATCGGCGAACTACCAGATCATCGGCATACCCGGCGATCGTTGGGGCGGGTTGTTTGAGGCCCTGGCTCAGAACGTCGCCGACGCCCTGCCCGTGCGTCCCAAGCCCCTCACTCAGGACGGTCTGCTCGGCCTTTTCTCCGCGGATCAGACCGGCGCAAGCTATGTCCTGACACCCGCTTCTCAGGCGGATATGCGCGGTGTCGCCTTTGCCGAGAAGGCGTCCCTCGAAATCATCTACGACACCGTCTAGCGGGATGGACCACACGATCCCCCGCGGCGGGCCAAACGCCCACGACGATCAACCCACGCCCAGCGACGAGCCCGTGACAGAGGGGGCTGGCTGTCACGCCGGGGCCGACCAGATGCGGACGGCGGCCGAGGCGGCCGGCAAGTCCGAGATCCTCGATCAATATGCGATGGACTATCCCAAGGGCCCGCACGATCAGCCTCAGAGCATGTGCCCAGCCTTCGGGTCGCTGCGCGTGGGCCTTCGGATGAGGCGCACAGCCACGATTCTCTCAGGGTCCGCCTGCTGCGTCTATGGCCTCACCTTCACTTCCCACTTCTATGGCGCCCGGCGGACCGTCGGTTATGTGCCCTTCAATTCTGAAACCTTGGTCACCGGCAAGCTGTTCGAGGATATCCGCGAAGCGGTTTTCCAACTCGCCGATCCCGCCCTCTATGACACGGTGATCATCACCAATCTCTGCGTACCCACCGCCTCGGGGGTTCCGTTGCAGCTCTTGCCCAAAGAGATCAACGGTGTGCGGATCATCGGCATTGATGTCCCCGGTTTTGGCGTGCCCACCCACGCGGAGGCTAAGGACGTGCTGGCCGGGGCCATGCTCAAATATGCGCGCACAGAGGCCGAACAGGGTCCGGTGGCCGCGCCGACGAGCCTCTCCGACAAGCCCACCATCACGCTCCTTGGCGAGATGTTCCCCGCCGATCCCGTGGGCATCGGCATGATGCTGGCGCCCATGGGCCTCGCGGCCGGTCCCGTGGTTCCGACCCGCGAATGGCGGGAGCTCTATGCGGCTCTCGACTGCGCGGCTGTCGCCGCAATCCATCCCTTCTACACGGCCTCGGTGCGTGAATTCACCGCCGCCGGACGCGGCATCGTTGGGTCCGCGCCGGTGGGCCGCGACGGAACAGCCGCCTGGCTCACCGCCATCGGTGAAGCCTGCGGCGTCGCCCGGGACAAGGTGGATGCCGCCAAGAATGCGGTTTTACCCGCCATCGCCGGCGCTCTGGCCGGCGCGCCGATCAAGGGGCGCATCACGGTCAGCGGCTATGAAGGCTCTGAACTGCTGGTCGCCCGCCTGCTCATCGAGAGCGGCGCGGACGTGCCGTACGTGGGCACCGCCTGCCCGCGTACGCCCTGGTCCGAGCCGGACCGCGAGTGGCTCGATGCGCATGGCGTGAAAGTGACCTATCGCGCCTCCCTCGAACAGGACATCGCGGCGATAAAGGAGTTCGGTCCGGACCTCGCCATCGGCACGACCCCCGTGGTGCAGTACGCCAAGGAGCGGTCGATCCCGGCGCTGTATTTCACCAATCTCATCTCAGCCCGCCCGCTCATGGGCCCCGCCGGCGCCGGGTCTTTGGCCCAGGTGATCAACACCGCCCTCGGTAACAAGAGACGCTTCGACCGCATGAGCGCGTTCTTTGAAGGCGTGGGAACGGGCCATGCCACCGGCGTTTGGGAAGACCTCCCCATTGACCGGCCGGAGTTCAAGGCCCGCTACGCCAAGACCATGGCCGCCTTGCGCGCCCAGGAACAGGCGGTGGGCACATGACCCTGGTCCTCGATCATGACCGGGCGGGGGGCTACTGGGGCGCTGTCTACGCCTTCACGGCCATCAAGGGTCTGCAGGTCATCATCGATGGCCCGGTGGGCTGCGAAAACCTGCCCGTGACCTCTGTCCTTCACTACACCGACGCTCTCCCGCCCCACGAACTGCCCATCGTCGTGACGGGCCTCGGCGAGGAGGAGCTCGGCCAGCACGGCACCGAAGGCGCCATGAAGCGCGCCTGGCGCACTCTGGATCGTGATCTGCCCGCCGTCGTGGTCACGGGATCCATCGCCGAGATGATCGGCGGGGGCGTGACGCCGGAAGGCACCAATATCCAGCGGTTCCTGCCGCGCACGATCGATGAGGATCAGTGGCAGAGCGCCAATCGCGCACTCACCTGGCTGTGGACACAGTTCGGCTCGAAGAAGGCCGTTCCGCCCAGGCCGCGCAAGCCGGGCGAGGCGCCCTGCGTCAACATCATCGGCCCCACCTATGGCATGTTCAACCTGCCGTCGGATCTCGCAGAAATCCGCCGACTCGTGGAGGGCATCGGCGCCCGGGTCAATCTGGCCTTCCCCCTCGGAAGCCACCTCGCCGATGTGCGCAAGCTCGCCGACGCCGAGGTGAACATCTGCCTCTATCGCGAGTTTGGCCGTCAACTCTGTGAAAAACTGGAGCGTCCCTATCTGCAGGCCCCCATCGGGGTGGAGTCAACCACAAGCTTCCTGCGCACGCTTGGCGCCTTATTGGGTCTGGATCCCGAGCCCTTCATCGAGCGCGAGAAGCACACGACCCTGAAGCCTATCTGGGACCTGTGGCGCTCGGTCACCCAGGATTTCTTCGGCACGGCCAGCTTCGCCATCGTCGCCAATGAGACCTATGCCCGGGGCGTGCGCCATTTCCTCGAGGAGGATATGGGACTTCCCTGCACCTTCTCCTTTCAGCGCTCAGCCGGTGTGAAGCCAGACAACGCCGCGGTGCGTAAGGCGATCCGCGAGACCCCGCCTCTGATCCTTTTCGGCAGTGTCAATGAACGCATGTACCTGGCCGAATGCGGGGGACGCGCCGTTTACATCCCGGCGTCTTTCCCGGGCGCGGTGATCCGTCGGCACACGGGCACGCCCTTCATGGGCTATTCAGGCGCGACCTACCTGATTCAGGAAGTTTGCAACGCACTCTTTGACGCCCTTTTCCACATGATTCCCCTGGGCACGGACATGGATAAGGCGCAGGCGACCCCCGCCCGCCGCCATACCGAGCTCGAATGGGACGCGGACGCCAAGGCGAGCCTTGATCGTCTCGTCGAGGCGCAACCGGTTCTGGTCCGAATTTCCGCCGCCAAGCGCCTGCGGGATGCTGCTGAACGTCATGCTCGCCTGGCGGGAGAGGCGCGCGTGTCGCGCGCATGCCTAGACCGTGCTCATGCAGGACTCATGGAGGGCCAGGTCGCATGACGATCCGGATGTCTCCGATCACATTTTGGGGGGGCAAACCGCGTCCTCAAAACGAAGTCACGATGATGGTCGTCGCGACTGATGGCGCTGGAAGCGCAATCCCTCAAACGGATGAGCAACAGCGTGACTGGAGGAGAAGTAATGGCAGAAGGTAGTTTAACGGGCCTCACAGAGGCCGAAGCCAAAGAGTTCCACAGGATCTTCATGGGGAGCTTCTTGCTCTTCACGGCGGTCGCGATCGTGGCGCATATCCTTGTGTGGTACTGGCGGCCCTGGCTGCCATCCATCCATGGCTATGCTGAACTCACCAACACAGCGAAAGTGGCCGGCCAAATGGCCCTGGCCCACTTCGCGTAAAGGGGAGACAGAGACATGTGGAGAGTTTGGCTTCTTTTTGATCCGAGGCGCGTGCTTGTCGCGTTGTCGGTCTTCTTGTTTGTGCTGGCCCTGATAATTCATTTTATCCTGCTCAGCACGTCGCGCTTCAACTGGATCGAAGGTCCAGGCGTGAAGCATCCGGCAACCGCCGCGGCGCAAATGCTCAACCTCGATCCGGCCAAGTCGCCGGTCCAGGCCGGGTAAACGCAACCGCTGCGAGACCGGTTCAAAATGGGGGATACGGGCGCGTTTCGATCACGGTCGGGACAGACCCGTATCCTACCTTTGAACCCCGGCAAGACCTCGCAACCCAACCTGGGAACAGCCTAGTCAGGAGATGGCCCCATGGCCCTTTTAAGCTTTGAGCGAAAATATCGCGTACGCGGAGGAACGCTCATCGGCGGCGACCTCTTCGATTTTTGGGTGGGGCCGTTCTATGTGGGCTTCTTTGGAGTCACGGCGGCCTTCTTCTCGGTTCTGGGAACAGCCCTTATTGTTTACGGCGCCTCACAAGGCCCGACCTGGGATATCTGGCGCATCAATATCGCCCCGCCGGATGTCAGTTATGGACTGACGCTCGCGCCGCTCATGGCGGGCGGACTTTGGCAGGCCGTCACGGTTTGCGCGCTCGGCTCCTTCGGGTCCTGGGCTCTGCGTGAGGTGGAGATCGCCCGCAAACTCGGGATCGGCGTTCACGTGCCGGTCGCCTTTGGGTTCGCGATCCTGGCCTATTTCACCCTGGAAGTCGTTCGGCCGGTGCTGCTGGGCGCCTGGGGATATGCCTTCCCCTATGGCATCTTCAGCCACCTCGAATGGGTGTCCAACACCGGCTACCAATATGTGAACTTCCACTACAACCCCGCGCACATGATCGCGGTGTCACTGTTCTTCACCACGACCCTGGCCCTGGCTCTGCACGGATCCTTGATCCTGTCCGCGGCCAATCCCGGCAAGGGCGAAGCGATGAAGACGCCTGAACACGAAGACACCTTCTTCCGGGACATCATCGGCTATTCGGTGGGGACCTTGGGGATCCACCGCGTGGGCCTGTTCCTCGCCCTGGCGGCGGTCTTCTTCAGCGCCGTCTGCATCGTCATCAGCGGTCCTGTCTGGTCTCAGGGCTGGCCCGAGTGGTGGAACTGGTGGCGTAACCTGCCGATTTGGGGCTGAGAGAGAGCGAAAAATGGCGACCTATCAAAATATCTTCACGCAAATTCAGGTCCGCGGCCCCGCGGAGCTCGGGGTGGCCCTTCCGGCTGGCGACTTCAGCCGCGACGGGAAGCCCTGGTTCTCCCGGCTCCTGGGTCTCATCGGCAACGCCCAGATCGGGCCCATCTATCTCGGCTTCACCGGCGTCGCCGCGACGATCTGCATCTTCATCGCCTTCGAGATCATCGGTCTCAACATGTGGGCGTCAGTGGGCTGGAATCCGGGCGAATTCCTCCGTCAGCTTCCCTGGCTGTCGCTCCAGCCGCCGTCACCGGAATATGGGCTGACCCTCCTGCCACCGCTGGCGGAAGGCGGGTGGTGGCTGATAGCCGGCTTCTTCATGACCTCGGGCCTTCTGCTCTGGTTCGTCCGAACCTATACGCGGGCCAGGGCCCTGGGCCTCGGAACCCATACGGCCTGGGCCTTCGCGGGCGCTCTCTGGCTGATCCTCGTGCTCGGCTTTATCCGCCCGATCCTCATGGGCAGCTGGAGCGAAGCTGTCCCGTTCGGCATCTTCCCGCACCTTGATTGGGTGGGGTCGTTCTCGATCCGCTACGGCAATCTCTTCTACAACCCCTTCCACTGCTTCTCGATCGCGTTCCTCTATGGATCGGTTCTGCTCTTCGCCATGCACGGAGCGACCATCCTCGCGGTGAGCCGGTACGGCGGCGATCGGGAGCTGGAGCAGATCACGGACCGGGGCACCGCTTCGGAACGTGCGGCGCTGTTCTGGCGCTGGACCATGGGCTTCAACGC
>Ga0116227_10010583_pt1 | contig 16020 bp, 10 predicted proteins | sample S1TSphgellanicum_FD_89693 | JGI IMG/M metagenome (GOLD analysis project Ga0116227, IMG submission 89693) | Host-associated microbial communities from peat moss isolated from Minnesota, USA - S1T2_Fb - Sphagnum magellanicum MG | ecosystem: Host-associated > Plants > Peat moss > Unclassified... | reverse complement strand
AGGATTTTTGAAAGATGATATTTTGGCTTGTGTTGAAACTTGAGATTAGTTATAGAGTTATAATATCTTGAAGGATTTTGGTTTCTTTTAGAGGATTTTTTGAAGATTATATTTTTGCATGGTGAAATATTTGAGTTTTCCATATTCTTCTTTTTCCTTAAGATACTTTTTAATGTAAATGGCAAGGCCACAGTGTGACACACCCCATGTTGGTTGTAGGCTTCGGGGATTTCATTCTTTCATCTGGGCAGATTGGATGAACCATCCATCACCCACACTCCTACCACCACCATAGAAAACCCCCCCATTTTTCTTTTGTTAATTGTAACATTAGAGTTATCCATAAAGTAGGAAAAACACAGCACCAGAACCCCGAGTTTGGTCATACACAGGGTGAGATTCAAAAAAAACCTGCAGAAAAGTACATTAGCATCAAGAGGGGATGAAACTTAGAAAACCATCAATTTTGGTGGTAAACTGAGTTTCATCCTGTCTTTCCTTTTTCCTGAACGCCTCCACTACTGCTACATATATTTTCACTGCTCCTAACTATACAACCACGATAATTAGTCTCGAACCTCGTGTATAAAATGCTGAGTTTCAGCATCTCATACTGAAATTTAATAAAAATGTCTTTACTTTGCAGATACCACTGAAAGAGGGGATAGGGGGTGAAAGGAGGCCCAAAGGCAGGGTGAAGAGAGGGGGCCACGTTACAGATAACTCTATTAGCTCTTTGATATTTCCAGGGCCTAAATGTAAGCACTGAGATTCTCTCCACTGGGAGGAGTATAATGGCTTCTACCCAATAATACTTCAGCATGGAACAATTTTACATAAACACGCACCCATAGTTCATTCCGGTGCCATTATTGTGTGAAACTGAATTTGGATAGTTAAATTTGTGAAGCTGCAAGTGATGACCAACAAAGAAAATGTGTAACTGCTTTTCCTTGTCTGGATGTATTGATTGGCCCAGGTGATGGCACTTTAATGGTCCTTCAGTTTAGCTCTCCAAGTTTGCTTGTCTATAGGTATGGATGGGGAGAAATAACTATACTCTATGTTGCATGTGGTCACACTATTAGAGGCCCAAGTAAGGGGTGTGGGTGGAGATGCTCTAATAGGACTTTCTCAAAAAAGTGAAGCTGTTGGCTCATCTGGGCTGCCATTGGTGGTTACCAGCTAGATAACTACCAGTGTTGGATGCTTGTGTACTGTGTTATATACATAGGATCATGAATTCTGGGGAATACATAGATAGGCATGTGGTATGTGAACTTTATCATGTAGGCACATACCAATCCTAACTAAATGGAATTATATATGCTTGCCTTTATACCAAACAGTTATTGCCCTGAAGTACTGGCTTGTACAGAGCTAGCCTCTTAACCTAGTGGCACCTACTCACATATAAACTTTATGCTGACATACAATTTATGCAGACATACATCCTCCATGACACGACTTCTCATTGGTTGCATGGAAATTTTATTCCTAAAATTGGCTGTCAATATTTTTGGCCTGGACTAATAGGTAGCCCTTCCTAAGAAGACCCTACCTATTTTTCATGCTTCAATTAATTAGTGAGTGGGTGCACTAACAGTTTTTTTTTTCTCCCAAAAGGAGCCATTTGATTGGCCCATCACCAATATTTTTGGAATGTGGGGCACTCCCCAACATAGAAGCCTACTTATGGCTCCCTCCCCAAAATAGAATTATGCTTTGTGATGCTTCCCTTCCCTTGCCCCCCTCCTTTTCAAACTATCCTATATATAAAAGCAAACATGGTGTCCGTCTGTCCGTCTGTCTGTGGTGACAAAAACAAGATGAGGTCCTGAAACGAGCAAGGTCCTCAAAACCTTTGAGGACCTGAACCGAGGTGGCCAGAATCCTCGATAAAAGATTTGAATCGAGATTCTCAGTATCCGGTCCAGACCTCGAAACGGACTTGAAAAGAGGTTCCCAAAAAGAAAACCCGTCGTTGGGGACCTGAAACGAGGTCCTCAAAGAGAAAACTCGTCGTTAGGTCCTGAAACGAGGATGCACTCCGACTGGCAGTTCTCGGTTTCGGACATATTGAAGAAGAATTGACAGCCAAACACAGGTCCGGTTCAGTGTTGGGTGGTGTTTTTGAGTCTTTAAAGAACCACCGGTTCAGGTCCTTTAAATATTTCAGACCCTAAGAGCCCCCTGCTTCATGTTCTTTGAAAAAACAGGCCAGGGTAGCCGCTGCAGGGGGCCGGGCAAGGTGCCACGGGTGGCTGGAGTGGTGTAGCCATGGGTTGCCCTCACTCGTATATAGAGAAGTTGATCCATGGTCAAACAATATGGGATAAAAATTGAGCTGCTATTGGGAACACATTGGGAGCTTGGGGAAAACTTTGGAAATCTGGTAGGAACACATTGGGAACTTGACATGAACAAACAAAAACAAAAAAAACGTTACTCCCCCTCCCACCCCAAAAGAAAAAATTAAACCCCCCTAAGCCTTCTCATTGGTTGCATGAAATTTCTATTTCCAAAAGAGTAAGTCACCATTTTCAACATGGGCTAATACCCCCACTATAAACTGGGGGTACTTATTTATTATCCAACTAGTTTTTTTTTTGGTAAACATTGCTTAAATACCATACTCAAATGGTATGCAAAATGTTTCTTTTAAGGTACAAAGCGAATATATATATACATATACTAAAAAAGCATTACCCTCACTACAATAGTAGCCATGTGATGGACATTGATCCCCAGTTAAGTTGGCAAACTCAATGACCTGGAGCTAAACTAGAGCTCATCCTTCAGCTCGTCTTTACTTTAGCAAAGTGCCATAACCATGAGTACCTAACATAATCACAAATCCGCTTCCCTCTCAGCTTGAACAACACGTGAAAAGGACCCAAAAATTGTGGATCTCATTTTAGGTCTGGACCCCAATATATGCATGAACTATTTGCATGGGTGTTGCCCATAAGGACTATCATAGCTTTATCATATGATGGGAAAGTCCAAAAGAGGACAGGGGAGATGATTTGGTTTGGACTCTTATGCCACCCCCTACAAAAAGATTGCCCTAGAGAGGAATTGGGGGATCATTGCTCCTAGACTAGGAGGTTTTGCTTTAAGCATCTCATACAGAATGTGAACAGTGAAAAGACTGGGAGTAGGCTTTTTGGCCTCTTGTGGGTTTTGCCTGACCTTTCTATATACCTAAAATGCTGAACCCAAGCCTCAGGTCAGCCTTAACTATGGTAGTCTACTCTCCGCCATATGAGTTGTATACATATATTGTCTAGTAAGGGGTTTTTTTTTTTAAACAAGTTAAGTACTTGTGTGTTTCTTTTGCCTACTTCCCTATGGAAGTCCTTGCTTATGGAAGACACCCCAAAAACAAAGGCTAATATAAAGCATGTTCCTTCCATTCACTTCAAACAATAAAGGGAGGTGAAAGTGGGGCGGGGGGGGGTGCATGGGGCCAACCTGAGACTTGAAGTCCCACTGACTACCTAGTACCCTGTACCCAAGGGATCTCCGGGCGGCCGACTTGTTGGGTAGCACACACCCAAGAGTGTGAGTCCATACCAGAAAATAGTGGGTTCATAACGGGCCCACCAAGTTTCTGTCAATTCCTGCAAAACCAATCTGATTTATGTCGTGTCGTGGTCTGGTTCGCAAAAGTTCCACATCCGTTGGTTGTTTATGTATCATTGTGTGTATAATCTATCTATCTATCTATGCCTTTATGTTCCTTTCCTTTCCCCCACCACCAGAAACCACCTTCTCCACTTCCCCCCCATCCTCCTCCTCCTCCTTCCCATGCACGTCAAAACAATTTGTTAACACAATGGAAAGATTGCATAGAAAAGTGAGCATGAATAACCACGTGGCGGATCACAACTTGGATCACAACCACACAATCCTTTTGGGTTTAGAGCCAGGGCTCCACACTATTCTTTCCATTTCTCTTTTTTCCGTGATGAGGAGCTGATTAGAAGAGGGGGTCTGAGCTAGGGGGGATGAAGAGCCTTCTTCATCTGGCCCTCTTTCTGAAACACAGTTTTTTGTGTACGGTAAACAATGTAAACATTATGCAGGTTTACCGAACACAAAAAAACACAGTTGTGCCTTTGCTCCCAAGCTCCTATACAAACTTAGCAACAAGGCATCATAAACATGTTGGCCCTGCCAATAGTTAAGATGTTGTACATCTATATACTGTGTCCACACTTTGAACACCAGAAAAATCCGTTTCAATCTAACTAGTCTAAACACTTTCATCAAAGAAACCAGTTCACCCAATGTAAAACTTTCAAAAGTTGGATACAATGTGATAGTCCCTGTCCCTGTGGCGACAGGGCCCAACAAAGACATATACACCAGCTGACCTGAAGCAACTGAACAAAAGAGAGAGAAAAAACTGAACAAGAGCTTGATGTTTTTCTCAGCTCCATGTTTTGTCTTTGTTTGCAAAGAGATTCAAACCAGTGTTGTGTGGTTCTTCAATTTTTAAAGAACCAGCAGTTCTGATTCTTTAAATTTTTCCAGAATCAGAGAAACCACAGTTCAGGTTCTTTGGAAAAAAATTCAAAACCAAAGAAAGGTCTGTTTCAGGTATTCCAAAAACCTTAAAGAACCAATGGTTTTCATGAAAGAACTGGCAACAAACTGATGATTCTCTCCCAGTTTTTTTTTACTTTTTCATATTTTGAGAACCATGGTTGTATACTGAAATCAATTTTTTGAGTATTTGGAGAACTGAGGAATAGGTGGGTATATACCCGGGCTGATAACTGGTGGGTATTTTTCCCTTGTTCTAAGAACCAACCAACACCGATTTAGACACAAACCTGTAAGCGTTCATGACAAATACTCAGGGTTTAAAAATGAGTCCATAAAAAACTATATGACTAGATGAAAGTTAATAAGCCCCCTCATGTTTCAACTGACAGGCAAAACTATTTCACAAAAACCTTAAAGAAATGACCTATCATGAGATGAATATAAAACTGAAATGACGTGTCAAATATTCTTATTAGCTTGGTGACTTGGAGACTGAGATGTACTCTTTTTTTTCTTCTTTTTTCCCTCAGACCATAGGATATATTTTGGTTAATTAGAGCTCCAGTGGTGCTCCGTATGTGACCCTGCAAAAAGATTTCTCACATCCAAGTTGAATTTTTTTTTCCTTTCTAATCCTGCCCATAAAACCAAAACTGGGACTGCAAATAGGTGGGAGACTACTAATAGCAACCCACCTGGACCAAACGATATGCTTGACAAATCAGAACCAAGGAGCAGCAGTCAGATCTTATTTATTAAACTCTTTTTTGGCAGGTGTTAGTCTTTGCTGTGCCTTTTACCGGCCTCAACAAACTGTGATGAAATGCAGAGCCAAAACCATTTTGCTGAGACAAACCAGCGAACTTTAACGTTTCTTCAGCCAATTTTATATTCCAGGGTACTTAGCACCTCTAGAGCTGGTCTAAGTAAATACAGACTGCATACCTTGTTACCTTGTTGCCATCTTTGTTTTGTTTCTTAATATCCCAGAATGTAAACTGCAACTTACACTTTTTGAAGTATTTCCAAGCAATGGTTGTCCAACTTTAAAGTCCCAAAATGCAGGTCACATTTTGCTGCTTTCAAGGAGTTTTTTTTTTTTTTGGCAATGAGTGTACATCTTTGGAGTCTTGAATGAAGACTGCTTTCCAAACCTTTTTGGTTATATGTTATTCTGATGACTGTCCTGCTGACGAAGGCTAGAACATAAACCAGAAAAGAAGCAGGTGATTCATTCCTGTACTGGCTTCTGCAGCGACGGACTTCAGGTATTCAGTAAGGATGTTGTCACTTGTTACCTGCCTCCCCATTGCTAATTGCATCCTCTTCTGCACATCTTGATGTGTTTTGTGTCCCATTTGAACCATATGACATATTTTGGTCTAGCCTTTCAATTTTTATTTTTGACCTTCAATTTCTTTTTGGGCCAGTCATATGAAATGCACCATTTGTCAGTCCATCACATGACATTTGTAAACATAAAATGCTGGAAACATGTACTTATTCATAACAGCACAAACCAAGACACCTGGATGAACATGAGCGAGTCCACAACGACAACAGTTCTTCCAGAGATTAAGCCAATGCTGGAATCATGTAACTAGAAATCTCATTACAAGAAAAAGGAACAAGGATTGCCACTCATAACTATACATGATCCCTTTCCCTTCAGACAATGTAGAGATTCCTGCTTGGAAAGGAAAAGCTCGAAGTTTCTAGCACACATGTATGTCATTACAGGTTAGAAGGCCCTGGTGCAGTGTAAGAATTATTTTTTGTTGTCTATGGATTCATCTGCTATTTAGCAATCAGTTCTCATAGGTAAGTGGTGTTCAACAAGTCTCTTCATGTGCATATGTTTGGGATTAAAACTAAACTTTACGACCCTTTTATTACAATCCGAATGCATCTGTCTTGTAATTTAGTCACCAACACAGTTAGCAGGCATTTGGTGGTAGGCAATCATCAAGGTAAACCACTGTGGGTACCTCAATTCAACCTTGGGGCAGAATGAGCAACTGACTGGTATGGTTATGGTTATTGTGAACCTTGGAAGGCTAGCAGCAACCCTCAGGGTGAAAACTCAGAGAACCTCCTTGATCAGCTTGTTGGCCAACTTCGAATATATTGTTGTGCCAGAGCCATTCCAGCTTTGCTGAAATAAGGCATGACTACCATAGGTTGGGAACTCTTGTACGTAAATGTACTGGTTTTGGTCGATTCCAGTTCTGAGCTCACACTTGGCCTTCCCCACCAGCATTTTCTTTTGTGTGAAAATTTGCAATTTTTTTAACCTGGAAACAACCACTTCAACCTCTTAGCTCTAATTAAGGTTGTAGGATGTGGCCATATTTGTCAAATTCTGTCATTCAAAATCTGATGACCACCACCTGAACAACCAACGGCTAGGACAAGTCACTAACAAATGTGACAAATTGCCCTTTGATTGCCACAAATTGCACCAAAATGTGACAAGGTCACCTCGTTTCACCCAGCAAGCAACTCATTTGTGTTCGTCCCTCCAATTGCATTCCCTTTTGTTGCCATTACCACTCTTGAACAGAATTGTCTTCTCACTGCAATAGCTCCATCACCTTTACGCTTTAGCTTTTGTGTGCTCTTTTTGTACCCTTCAAAATCACAAGGGAGGCAAGATTTGAAGGTGAGATCAATCTTTGCAATCTTCATTATTGAAGCACGCAAAACTATTCATTGTAGCACCTTGGAGCAAAGCTTTAAAATCCAAAGAGCTTGTAATGCTGAAGTGCATCCTAGTATCTCACCTTTCCTTTCAAATTTGCACTTTTCAAGACTCCAAATTTGTTTGTGTGTGCAATCTTCTACTAGCTTGAGGAAATTCTCATGCATGGATGCAACCTTTTGTCTTCTAGTTCCACACACAAGCTCTAAAGGTACCTTTCTTTTTGCTTGTCTTATTATTCATTGCATTTGAGTTGCTTGGAAGTTGCAAGGTCTTAAACTCTTTTAATCTTGATTCATTAAGTTTTTTCGTGTATTTCAAGTTTTATTATTCTTTTGATTTCACAAAGAACTTCCAAGTAGAGTTGCATCCTCTTTCTTTGCTTATCTTGTTATCATCTTCTAGATGTTTGAAGTTGAGATTTTTCATAACCCATTAGCATTTGTGATGACTGTCAAGATTAGGTTTTCTCTCACCTCCCCTTAGTGCATAATGTCAAGCCCTTGAGTTGCTAGTTAATTTTAGGTACCATCACTTCTTTTCTTCTACTCCTAATAATTCATCCCCTTCATAAGAAATACTACTTGCATTCCATATTTTCTAGATGCAAATTCAAACAAACATCCTATTGTTGCAAGTTCTAATACAATTGTTGCATTTGCTTTGCATGTACATGGGTCCTTGTCATAATCAAATCCACTCTTGCCCTTGTACATAAGAAACAAAGATAAAAGTAAGGAAGATCAACTTGGTTTGAAACAAAGTTCAACATTCCTAGGTGACTAATGCAAGTTCCCTTGTACAAAATTGGTTATGGGGTCTAATGGGAAGATGACCCATTTGATGTATAATTTATACTAATGTTGAGAAACATGAAATCTTGTTAGTGCTAAAGTTTATTGACTTGCAAAAACATGTAAGCCATGGAAAAGCAAAATGAGTACATCTAAGAGTTATAATAGGGGAACATTATGTCAATGCAGACAAACATGCAAGAAATGAGGAGTTTGTTGCATCATAGGTTCAAGAGATTATATTGCAACAAGTTGCAAAAGGTTTTGCCACTAAACAAAAACATAAATGTGTATAATTTGCCATAATTTTTTATTTGCTCAAACTTGACCATCAAATGATTGACTACAAATATATGAAAAACCTATTTGACTTTTAACAATTCCCAATTAGTGTTTTTTAAGGGAATTTTTTAATGTAGCCTAAGTGGAATTCAAACATAAGAAGACCTATGTAGAACAGTGGGGATCATCCTTAAGAAGATTTAGCCAAATTTGTTTATACAAAAAAATATAAAATACATATGTTTAATTACCTTTCTAAATTTATGGTTAATGGTAAAAATCAAATATAGAAATTTGGTGATTTTTACTATTTTTTTCCATTCTAACAATTGAAACCTTACAAAATCATTAAATCTTTTTTTAATTCATGTTTTGGCAAACCAACAACCTAGAAAAATACTAGAATGACTCATTGGATGGAACATGTTATAATCTACACAACAATTTATTGTTGCCTTTTGTGATTTGAAATCACTAAGATTGACAATTTTGGATCAACATTCATGTTTATGTTGTTGAAGCTTGGAAACAAAATATTATCTTGTTGTCTTTCAAGAAAGTTTTTCAAATATTGAATTTTAAAAACTTGTCTCAAATAGTCATTAATTTGTTAATGCAACAAGGTGGTGTGCCTAAATCAAATTTGACCTCCATAGCTAGTGTGATTTAGTGCAAATGGTTTACTAAATAAAGTTGATCATGCAACTAAAGAAGATGCCCCTTTCTTGTTGGGAATGCATTGTGTAGCTCATTGAACCAACCTCATTGTGCAAACAAAGTTGTTTAAAACCTGTAATTAAATTTTATAATTGAAGCAAGTTTGCTTCAACATATGTATATTTATTATTCAAAGTTCACTCAAAACATCATTTAGAGATATGGAACTTAGTAGATGTATTTTAACACAAGGCCTAAAACTTTGGTTGATTTTCATGTTGTGCCCCAACAAGCAAATGATTTTTAAATACAAAACTTTGGTGGTGGGGATGTTTGAAGACCAAGCAACAAATGTCCTACTACAAAAGTTAATTTGGACCTCTTGTGTGACATTGAGACCTTTATAAGTTTTGTGCATGATTGTGCCATATATAAGTATTGAATAGATTATCATATGGCTTGTTTTCTAAACATTTTGCCAATTTCAAAATTTGCTCAAACGTTGAATTTTTTTGTTTTTTTCCAAATTCTTGTTTGATCATCCTCAAAGCCATGTTGATTTATTCATTAATATGCACTAAACCTATGGAAGTAAACCCAATGTGATATTTGAACCAAAATTTGTGATTCATTGTTAATAGTAAACTTAGCAAATGGTAAAGCCACACGAGAAATATATTAAATTGAAATGAATTTTTAAAGGTATAATTTTACAATTTAACTAAATTTACTAAAAATTATAGTTTCTTAACAAAGTTTTTTTTGCAAAAGGTTTTAAATGATTTCAATGGCAAATTAAAGCTTTTTAAATCAAAAATTGAATGAAAAAATCTGTAGAAAGCATAATCGGGTAAAAACACAGTCAAAGGAGCAACCCAAGTGAATGGACATTCCTTAAAACTAGATTTTTGTATGTTTGAAAAATCACAAATGAAGCACAATAATTTGGATTGCCATAATGTTTTTTAGAATATTTTTCATCAATTGCAAAGTTTACATGCTCAAAGCTTGACACAAATCAAAAATGTTTTTGCATGTTCAAAGCACTCAAACCTCGAGAGTGGGTAGTCCTTGTTTTTTTCAAATGTTTTTGTTTTCTACCAAATGTGCACAATTCTTTCTAAAAATTGAAAAGGATCTTTACATTGATGATCAAAAAGGCAAAAGGACTTGAATTAATGAAAATTGTTTTTATAACCCATTGAACACATTTGGCTCATAATTGTTTTTTACCCTAAAAATTATGGATTTTGAAAATGTGCCTTTCACAAAAAAATTTCATATTTATGTGATGGAAGGCTTGAATGCATAATATACATGATATAAAATAAATTTGTACTCAAAATGTAATGATACCTAAAGTGCAATGTTAAATGGGATATTCAAAATACAAAATTTAAAGTTATACACCAAAAAAAACAAATGACACGTGTCATGTGCAATCCTTAAAAAAAAAACATTTACCTTGGCACCCTTGATTCCTTTGACCATGTTTTCACCCAACCAAAAATTATATTGTGTAATTCACCAAAAGCAAAGTTCAATAATCTTGCCAAGTTTTCAACTTTAATTCATTAATCTTGTTTGCAAAAACAATTCAAAGAAAAATTATGGAGGCAAAGACATGTTTCAATCCAAAATCAAATGATAACAAGAAAAGGGAATAAAAATGATTTTTTAAATGTTGGAGGTCATCCTTTGTTTTAAAATAAAAGGGCTGGTGTGAAAGAACTTTGTTGAAGGATTAAACTAATTAACTAGCAATTAAGGTTTGCACAAACTAGAAAAAGTTGCAAAAAAGGATAGAAATAGTGAACCAAAGTGTGGAAACTTACCACACACACAAAAAGATAACTTCCCAAATTGAAAACTCTTCTTAGTAACATAAAAGATGTCAACATCTTTATATAACTTCAAAGAGGTTATATTCCTTAGCTCAAAAGACATAATTCACTATTACAAGAACACTTCCTTGTAATTAAACACCCACTTATATTGACCCTTTGCAAGAAACCCAAATTCTTTTTATTTGCATTCCAATGTGCTATTGAACCCCTCCAATGTCTATTGTGAAACCCTTATGTTGTGTTTTTTTATTGTGCTCCCTTTTCAACAAAGTACCAAAATCTTTGAAAGCCTCCTTATGATGTGTTCCCTCTTCAACCTACGACCAAGTGAATGTGTGAATGAATGGATTTATTTTGGTGGATGATTGTTCCCTAAAAGTTCATTTTGTAGTGTTAAAAAATGCAATCATTTGTATTTGGGGGTTATGTGGTAGGTAACAAACTAATGGAGTTGATATTATAATTGGTTGCCATTGGAGAAATCTTTCAAACATGTGTATCTTGAAAAAAAAAATTGAAAAAAAATTCAATAGAACCTTTTTTTCATGTGTCCAATTTTGACCTTTTAAAAGTTCATAACTAAAGTTTTTTTTAAGATTTCTTACATTTAAGGACTTCATTTTTGGACCTTTTTTATTACTTTTTACAACACATTGAATCCTTTAAAAGTCTATGCATACAAAAGCTCACATATTAAAAATGTCTTTATATAAAGACATTATTGTTTGACCAGTCCATGTGTCACAACTTTAAAAGTCCACCTTTTAACTTAAGGACACTTTTTAAAAATGTGATTACATATATGTTCTCATATTCAAGTTGATAGCTTAAAAGTAAAGTCCATTATATAAAATATTGATTTTTATACACTTAAAAGGGGTTTTCAACAACATGCCCTTGCAAAAAATTGCATTGTGACATCCAAATTGATCCACTCATTCATGTATTCACCTTACCCAAACTTGTGAAAACCTTTAGCTTTCCTTCTAAAGTATTATCAAACCCCTTTGCAAACCAAGCTCTCTAAAACTATGCACTTTCCTTCTACTATGCTATCAAACCTGTTAAAAAACTGAAATCTCCTCAAACTTCATTCTCAAACAACTAAACTCTTAAAAAATTGACTCTCTTTGAAACCCTCTATGCATGCCAACCACTCCTTTCTCCAAGAACCTTTTCTTTAAAAATAATCTTGTTCATTTCAACCTTAGTTCTCCTTCACACATGCCAAGTCTACCTTAAATTTTATTTCATGCTCACATGCACAAAATCACCAAACTTGGGCTAAAATGAAAAATTCACAAAAAATCAATGCATTTTTAAATTTTGCTACAAGTTTTTTCCATGTTTCTCCCATGTTGTGCAAGTCCCCTAACCTTTTGCCCAAACATAGGGTGTGTGCACCTTGAGTTTTGCAAACTTTATGGATACTTCTATTGAATATTATTTTGGCTTTAATGGGAACCAATTTTTAAGCAATTAGAGACATAGATATAATTTTTAGGTTTTAAAAAAAATCAAATTCATTTTGCATTTAAATTGCCCAGAACAATGTTACATAATTCCATCATCTTTCATGATATTGTTTGAAATCGCCATGAAAGGGATTTCAAAGCATTACATGTTGAACCAACCAATTATCTTAATTGCTTTATGGGGTAAATTGTGTAAATAATTACATATGGGCCATCACCCATAACTCAATTACAATTAATGTATGCATTGGGAAACCACATTTAGTATGCACTACATTGCTAAAGAACACTTGATAACAAATGACAATGGTATGGCTATTATATTTGAACAAAAATGTGTATTTCAACCCAATGATCAAAGATTGGCTTTTGCAAAACTAAAGTATGTCAAGTGGGTTGAAGAAATTTTGGAGCTCAACTATGGTGTATTGAACATAGTTGTGTTTTTTAGTGACTAGGTCAAAGTAAATTATGTGGGAGCAATGCAACAACTAAACAAGATGAATATGGTTTTACACTCATCAACTTCAATTCATTAATTCCTATTTTGGATGCATATTTTGCTTTCCCTTTGCAAGGTGAAAGCACATTATGCAGTCATTTTTTAGGTGTCACACTTATAATTTTTCTTACATCTCTTTGAAACTTAAATATAAAACGTTAATATTTTCATTGAAATATTGCAAAAGGGATTCAATATGTAATGCTATTTGAGTTGGAATTTTAAAAATGCAAAGAATCACATCAAAATTCTAAAAATTTAATGAGTCTTGGTGACAAATTCTATCACACTTTGCAAAATTCATGGATATGGATTTTTATCTTACAATGTGTTGGTCTTATGTGTTTGAAATTTTGGGACATTGAATGAACTATGTTTAAGAAACTAAAGATCCATTGAATGAATGGAATGTGATTGTAATTTATTATGTCATGGACTTTTCAAAATCCCAAAAATTGTAATTATTTTAAAAGCCTTTTTAAACATTTAAAGATAATTATTTTTAAAAAAATCTTTTGTGATATTTTTTATATGTCTTATAGCATCATGATTTGAAATTGGAAATGGAAAAAATGTTACTTTCAATATAATTTTAAAATTCATATTTTAAGCTAATTTTCAACTACACTAAAAAAGGACTTTGAAAAGGAACTCTAATCCACCAAAACTTAGCCCCCACACCCTAGTGTGCTTTCACCTTGCATGTAGAACAAGTTTATTTCCCATGGCTATAGAGGAAAGGATGATGGAAGGTAGTTTTACAAAAAGATCCATGTAGAAGTTGTGTGATTAAAAGCGTTGAAACAAATCCCATAGACCTAAACATGTTCAAAATTGACAATGTGGATGTATACACATGTTTAAAAGTTCCAATTTTTGTTCTTGAAGCAATCCAAAAAACAACAATTGTAGGAAGGGTTATTGGCACATTGATAAATTCAATTGTTGTTAGTGTTACTAGAATGATAAATAGTAATGTAGATAGTTCAGATGAATGTGTTGGTCTAGTAGCTTAAAAAATGATCATAATTAATGAATTCAAGCCCATAAATTACATTGGTTTCAATTTCAATTCTTGATGTTGGTTGTGATATTGATCACAAGTTATAACCATATGTCATAATGTTTAGATTTTTCATTTGAATTAGGCTTGTTTATATTATGACAAATTGGTTGTGATCATAAGAATTTAAGCCAGAAATGATATATATTGTTCAACATTTTTATCAACTTTTTATATTTTCATTAAAAAAATCCTTGTATTATGCAACCATTCAATTTGCGACTATGGTGTGATTAGTTTACAACTACTAGGTTTTCAATATTTTCAAGTTGATTAACTTTTGAGTTTTTCATTCAAAAACAAGCTTCTATGTCAAATTAGTTGTAAAAGTAATTACAATTTGGTTACTTCTATGTGATGTATCTATACCTTTGAAATATACATATGTTAGGTGTATGTTTATAGATTCATGTATTTATGTTGTATTTAAGCCATGTTAAATATATGTTTTATATATATTGTGGGTTGGCTAGGGAGGTAGGGCTACCTTCTAACTAGGTATTATATTTAGTATGTTATAGCTATTAATAATTATAAGTTAATTAGTTAGCAAATTAATAATGATGACTGATTAATGGTAAATTTTTTGTTAATTAGTTAATTAATTACCTATTTAGTTACATATTTGCAAAATTAAAAAGGAGCAAAAGGATGTGGGATAAATTTTCTAATTACAACTTAGTTTACAACCAAACATTAATTAGGCTGCAACTAAAAAAATTATCCCACATGTTTTGACTTACATTTCCATCTTGTAAATTATATGAAGAAGGGGCTTTGTTTAACATTTTCATATTAAAAATTAAGTGCCATTTGGAATGAACCAATCAAAAAGGTTTAACCCTAAAAGCTAAACCCAAAATAAAATAAAAATATTTACATTCCTACCCCCTTTCTTATTTACCACCCTAAAACTTAAATTTTTTTGCATATTTTCAATTTCAATTTGTGACTAATTTTTAGTTGCAAATGACATTTACAACTAAAATGGTTTCTAAATGTGTTGGACAAGTTGTGTGTGACATTAGTCGCAAATGTTGATGTCAATAATGATGTCATCACATAGACAATGGTTGGAATATATATTTGAGTTGATTGTATTTTTCATCCATTGACCATAAGCACATGCGACTATCATGCAACTAATGACCAATGTCATGTTGCCATGTGGCATATTGAAAAAATATTAAATAAATTATCAAATTTATTATCAAAATTTTAATTTCAACCATTTTCTTTTAAGGTCTTTGATTCATACACATGGGCAAATAGTTTTGTGCCATGTGACAACATTTATGATTTTGAAATATTTATAATTAAAATAAGTAGGTAAGTAAGGAAGTCTAGGTAAATACGTAGGTAGGTAGGTAGGTAGGTCTATCTTAAGACTATTTTATTTTATTTTATTTCGGATTGAATCAAGATAGGGTTGAGCTTTTTTAATTGGCTCATCTCATTTGACAAATCTTGTGCATTTTAATATTTATAGTGCATCTAGTTGACGCACTTAAAAGAGAAGCCAAACAATATCAAATTAAAAAAATCTAGTTGCAACCTAATTGTAAAGTTTTATGTCATTCATCAATGGAAATTTTGATTAATATCGTTAAAGACAATGTATAAAATTGTTTTATAAGTCCATGTTTAAGCCATTACATCCATTCTTGCATGCTACTATAAAAAAAAGATAACTAGTCCAACTTGTTATTATGGAAATGGAAACTTGTTATTATCCTTTTGCTTAGAAACTTGTCCTCTACCAATCTACTATATTAATTCACTACGTCTGTCTGTGACACGACAATTCTGCTGCAAAAGCATTTTATGGCAGAACCAACCTCTGCATTTTCTATGGCAGAACCGGCCTCTGTATAATTTTGGCGCTACAAGTCGTGGTGGCGGAGAGACACACGCCAGCCATTGATCACGTCGTCACCCTTAGTCTGTCAGTCCGTCTGTCTTTATCTTACTTTAACTTACTTTAAATTACCCTGGGGGGGGAGAGGAATAAAGATGTGATAAAGTGAGTTAGGAGCGTTGGATCGGGGATCGGACGGGTGGAATGATGTTTTTCAGGGGTAAGTATCGTGTTGGGGTAAAAGTGATGAGCTGGGAAGTTACACATGGGGTGGGATGGACCGT
>Ga0116227_10010582_pt1 | contig 16021 bp, 9 predicted proteins | sample S1TSphgellanicum_FD_89693 | JGI IMG/M metagenome (GOLD analysis project Ga0116227, IMG submission 89693) | Host-associated microbial communities from peat moss isolated from Minnesota, USA - S1T2_Fb - Sphagnum magellanicum MG | ecosystem: Host-associated > Plants > Peat moss > Unclassified... | reverse complement strand
GTCGATTCCCGACTTTTAGTGGTCGGGAGTCAAACTGCCAGTTTGACTCCCGGCCCTTCTTTTGCCCATAACTTGGGCTGCAGATGTCCGAATTGCCAATGCGAGGCCATTTTCGATATTTACGTTTCAAGACCTTTTCAATGACTTCAAGAACACCCCAATGCGAGGTGTTTTGGGCCTTGCTGTCGAGCTCTGAACATTCGGGAGTCCCGGAAGACTCCCAACCTACAACTTTTCCAAGTGTTGGGCTTCACCCCCACACTTGGCCAAAGTGAGGTTGCGACACATACTATCTATTTAATCATTGAGTTGCCTCGAATTAACCTTATGTTCAACGGCTTGAAGATTGTTCTATCTTTATTAGACCTTTCATTAACATCCCTTCAACTGCTTCAAGAATTTCTAACATCCTTGCTACTCCCTAAATACCATAATAAGACTAATGTTGTGTTGAACATCGCAAATTTTGGTGTCTATTTCTACCCCGAGCCTTCTAGAGATTTTTCACCCTTAATTACGCAACAGAGTTTTCAAAACTACGATTATTACCCTTTGTTGAAAAAAAGAACTAATCAAATTCCTTATTCACCAATAACGCATTTTAGAAAAGAAAACAACCCCCCTATGCACCAAGCGCATTCATCATTCCCTATGAAATCGCTAAAAGCCCTTAATAACCTTACCCCACCCAAATAACCCTGATACAACTCTTAAAAATTGAGACTACTACACATGGTTGTGTCGGTATGGCTCACACTCATAACAACTGTAGTTTGATCTTCTTATTTTATTAACACACCTATTGGTTCACATTTCTTAAATTGTGTTTCACCATTCAAATGATTAGGAAAGGAGGTTATGGGTATGTTCCAATGTCTATTTTGTTCCTCAATGATGTTGTCTTGCTTTTAACTACATCCATGGCCTCCTTCAAAAATTTATTCGTCCATTTTGCCTTTCATGTTAATTGCACAACTTTTACTAACTATTCGTTATTTTTGTTTTTTCTAATCTAAAAGGTTAAACATTCTCCTTGTCCAATGCCAGATGGTCCAACATGCCACTTCACCTCCTAGAAACAAATTCAACATTATCATCTTCATGATCCCTTTGGTCCCAACCTTCAACAAATAAGGGGCCATTGGTTTGGTTTGACAAGAGGTATCCTTGAGTTCTCTTTTTTGTACACAACCCAAAGGTTTTTAAAAAATGAAAAGGTTAAGGTATGTGTTGTATGCATGTGTCTCTAGCTTTATAGTGTTGGAAATGAGAGTCCCCTCTTAGATTAAATTTTCATCCATTGTTTATGTACAAGTTGTAAAATGAATATGACTGTGTGTCCGCTTAGAGCTTGCTAAAACCTCTAGTTCTTAGATTTCATGACATTATATTGTGGAAAGTTATAAAACTTTGCATGGTTCACTATAGTATAAAAACTTTGATTATAAAGTTCACATATTTAAAATGTTCTTGTTTGCTCTTTTATTTTCACTCTTGGAAGCATTCATTGATGATATACTTTAATGTTTCTAATATGATGTTTTAAATCTATTGTAATTATTGGTTTTTGTTGTCCATTCTTTCATTTGATGCTTGAAATTTGTTGGTCTAACTTAGTTTGATCTTTGGTTTGTGTTATGCCTTTTTTAAATTGATGTTTGATTTTTATTGCTCTAACCCTTCTTCCACTACACATAAATTTTGATTATATACTTTGCACTTTAATACCTTTGCACTAGGAACTAAAATTTCTAGGAAGGACTATAGTTCATCTATCATTATACTTGGTAGGGATGACATGTTGAATTATTTGAGAGGGGTAAAATTGAAAACTTGGCTAGGAATTGCACGGATTTCAATAGCTTGTAAAGTTGGTGCCACTTTTTGGTAGGAATGGGCACAAATTGGAGGGAACTTGCAATACATAGGCTTTAGGTTGCTCATTATTGTGTAAATTTTGAAGATTCAAAAGATTGTTGCTAAGGGTTAATGGCCTTAGGTTTAATTTTTGCACTAGAATATAATTAAGGTTTGCCCATTTATGTTTAACATTATGTTGTTTAACGTGATAGAAAAGCCCCCACCTCCAAATATTGTTTCTTCACAATATATTTGGCATCTTAAAAATCTATAAAATGCATCCCTTTAACCAAACATTAGTGGCATTGGGCTTTTCATTGATTGCAAATTTTATATACTCACTTCATTTTTATGTTCAATTTTCTACCCATCCAAACATGCATCTTCAAGACCCTTAAATGCATCCCCCCACCACCAAACATTTAAAACATCCCCCCTCCCCCCAAAACTTAATTGCAAATTTATACTTTGCTCTTGTTAATTTTATGTTTAATTTCTTGTCCATCTCTAAACACCATCACTCTAATACAAGCATTAAGGTTAATTAAGTTTTCTTTTTGAAGCACAATAGTAAATAAACTTAACTTGATTAACAATTAGCATTGCAAAGTCAAATTCATTGGCAAAGGGTTGACATGAATTTCACCTATATACCATTATCCCAAAAGGGGTTATACAAGTGAGCAATCACCCCAAGGGTGGGGCACCAAAGTTTTTTATTTTATAGATCTTCAAAATTACACTAATGCCCAAATCATGAACTCATCACACTAGCATGATGCTAAAAAACCTCAAAGCATGATTATTCACGACTTGTCATTTGGTCATAGGTGATGTGTTAATCCCCCAAAAGACTATGCATGTTTTATAACCGGCCTACCCCTAGTCTATTTGGGCATTTGGTGACGGGCCTACTTACCCTAGCTAATGGTTGGTGAGGTGGTTTTGTTGAGTTTTTCCATTGAAGCAAATCTAAGCAATTTATCTAGTATTTACATTTTAGTCTCATTTTCAGACAAATTATTCATGACAATTGTCCAAAGTCACCTTGATATTTGAAGCTTGAAAAGGATTACAAAGTTAACAATTGGAATTGGATGATTTAAGAAAAAAGTGTGATGCATGCGACTGAGGTTATGCACTTTGTTCAAGTCTACAACTATACAAACAAGCGAACAATAACATTGGCTTGTGAATTTTTTTGAATGTTCACATTATGCGGCAAGTACATGAACAAGTGTGTAATAGACTTTAGTGTTAGCTTTTAACAAAATGGAGGGTGGAGGTAATGTAAACACATTAAGATGGGCACCAAGATTGGAAGTAATGTCCATCCATAAGATGGCCATAGAGGAATGTTTGCATGTTTGATGAACAACAACAAATGCACCATTTTCCAACTATAAAAGTTTTTAGAATTTTGGTAATGTAATAAGAGGGCATGTTTTGGTGCACAATTATTCAGCAAAAAGTCTCCTTGGGTGGTACCATTAGGAACGTCACACTTTCAATTTACTAGATTCATCAAAAAATTTAAAATATAATAAACATTTAAATAAGGATTTTCAAAAGAATTTTTTGATGAGTACATTAATTAAGTTGTATAGACTTTGAAACATTAGTTATTCTAATTATATATTTTCAAACATTAATGATCTTTTAAAAATAGTTTTAAGAATGTCACCATGTTTCCTTTCCTTCAACTTTTTGGTCAAAAACATGTTTTAAACATGATTTTGTTTTTTTTGTTGGGAAATAAAATTTCAAAGGTACTTTTGATGATATTTTATTTGATTAAATTTTTATGTAATTATTTGAAAAATATAATTTAGTTATAAAAATTTAAAGTTTAGGGACATGATTTTGAAAAGGGCCAATGCAATTAGGAAAAACAAATTTGTAATGATTTCCACTTTTTTGATTCCAATGAACATTTTAGGCCATATGGTTTGGCATGGAATGGATAAGCAAGAGAAAAAAATACATGATTGTCAAAACATTTTAAAAAAAAGGGCCCATGAATATTATTTGATCACTTTTGATTCTTGAACTATTTTTGAAGGTGGTTCCTACGGGTATGACCAAGGAATGCTTTTGCCTTATTCCTCCCTTTCACATGCGCACTCCATTTTCAATGTGACCTTCATGCAAGAACAAAACCATGAAAAGCACAAAACAACAAACTAAGATTGAGCTCATCGAAGGTGTGTGGTTCTACACAAAACCGTGGAAGGCACAAAACGACAAGCCTAGATAGAGCTCCTTGGGAGTGTTCAACACCTCCCCATGCACATAGCATTGCCACAATTAGGCTTGCAAGCTTGGATAATGTCATCAATAGGCAACCTATATAAGTGATGGAACATGGTCATTAGCAATCAAGGGGAGGGGGAAACTCAGAAAACCATTGTAAGGGCTGTTTGTAAGGGCTGTTTAACATCCCCTACCATTGTGTAAAGGTGAGGCCAACTTAACATGCAACCAAATATCCCTTGCATAAACAACATTACAAACTCTGATCAACACCCCCCTTAAACATATAATTCCCTATTTACTACACCAAGCACCATCCATTATACACATAAGTATAGACCCATTACATCCTTTACACGACAAAACATGCCCTCTAGAGGGCATTATGTCCCCCTAGTGCACCTTTAGGGGTGGGCCCTATTATGATATAGGTCAAGGAAGACACCCCCTAGGGCATGTTCTCCCCCGTAGTACATCTTTATGGCTTGACCCTCCTGGGCCTCACCTTAAAAGGCTTACTAGGGTGCGTAAAGTATCCTAGTAGGCACATTCTATAGTACAAAACAAAAACTTTGTTCACATCATCCTCCCCCCCCCCTTTACTTCTCCAACTCAAGAAGTATCACAAACCAAGGCAAACAAGCAGCTAGAACTGGTCTGTCCTTCCAAACCTTTAGATGAACTATGCATCATTTGGGGTTAAGATCACATCTCGGTTAAGATCTCAAATGTGGACAGGGTGACATGGCTTCGCCAGCCTCCAGAATTTCTGGATAGGCGCTCAAGGCCTTCTCCTCAAATAGGACCACATTCTTGACAAAATTGGATGAAAATTAAGCATTTAAAAAAAAATAAAAAATTTGTGCCCATAGTTGCCAAGGTAAGTAATAGGTATTTATTCTTTCAACTTTTAATTAAGTAGAAGTTTCATGCGTTGTCAATATTTATAATATTTTCATTGGTGAAAAGTGCACCACAATTGCAATAATAATAATAGCCACCCATGTGGTATTCAAAATATCCTTTAAAAAAAAACCCTAATAGGATATAATTGTGATACCCCCTTTCCACACGTACTTGCTCATCCCCTGTGATGTAGACTACAAACCACAAGCTTGGAAGTGTGAACAAAACATTATATTTGATATTAGAGATATCTGAAAGGTCACCATGTCTTTGGGCCTCCTTTTCACCCCCTAACCCCCTATCCCCTCTTTTAGTGGTATCCGTGAAGTAAGGAAATTTTTATTACATCTCAGTATGAAATGCTGAATCTCAGCATTTAACGCACAAGGTTCGAAAGAAATTATAGTAGCTGTACAGGTAGGAGCAGTGAAAATCTATGTAGCAGCAGTGGAACCGCTCAGGACAAAAGAAAGACAGACAGGGTGAAACTCAGGAACCATCAAAATTGATGGTTTTCTGAGTTTCACCCCCCCCTTGATGCTAATGTACCTTATTGGAGGTTTTTTTGAATCTCACCGTGTGTATGACCAAACTCAGGGTACTGGTGTTGTCTTTTCCTGACTTTACGGATATCTCTTTTGTTTTATTGCTGGGAAGTAACTGGCAAAGCCAACAGTGAAGTCCCTTAATCGAACCTTGTAGGAATAGTATCAAAGTCTAGTAATAAGACACAAAGAATAGACACCAACAAACGCCAATTTTAGGACCGTGTGGCAAATTGCTCATAACTTGAATCTCTTTTTTCCCTCAAATTTCGCACTAGTTGTAAGCCCACCAGTTGCATTGCATTGCAACTGGGTACCTATCTCATGTGTACTACTAGAATGCGGTGTTGTAGGCAGGCCACCAGTTCCAAGGCGTCTAGTATAGATTTTGCATCTGACAGAATAGTCTCGGATGGATGGTTAGTGGTCAGGAAACAGTTTTCTGTTGGGTTCCGGTTCCTTAGCTAACCATGATGGTTAGTTTTGTTGCTTGTTTAACTTACCTACTGACAACCTGCTTGTGGGTTGTTAGTAGGTAGGTAGTGAAACAGCCCTTACCTAATATATATAAACCATCTCCTTACCTAGCAGTCACCTATTTTCCTACCTATCTACCTATATATAGGAGCTACTTCTCAGAGAGTCTTACCAAATGGGTTACCAAGGTGAAACCAGATATTAACTCAGTTCAAGCTCAACCACAACCGAGTCATAAGGGGCATCCTGGAGATGGTGGGCTGGTGGGTCTCAACACCCCTTTGCACACTTTTGTGAGCCACAAATAAAGAAAACTTTAGCAATTGAGAGTCATGAGGATCTTGAAGTTTTGGGTTCAAACCCACATACGCTACATGTTTGAACTTGGAAATGGACTTTGAACATGTTTCTCAAACCGTATGCATGGAATCACCCTTTTTGCACACTTTTGTGTGTACCACACATAAATAAAGAAAGGTCCTTGAATGCATCTTATAAGAAAAGTTTGCAATACCTTTCCACTTTTATTTCAAAACAAAAGTATTCCATAATTCGTAGTCCTTCATTTTCATTTCAAGTTGTGAAAAGTATTATTGAAAAGTATATTTATTTGATAAGAGTAATCAAAGGTTATATTTCTTGGACCTAGATGCACAATGTGGCTTGGTCCTTATGTGACCTCAAGTTGGTTCATGGAATAACGAAGGCGAAGTCAATAATAAAAAACAAAACCCATCGTTATACTTGTTGTGAAGGCTTTTTCAAACATTTCTAACACTAGATGTAGAAAATTTAGATGTTTTCAAACCTATTTTTGCTTGAGGCATATATAAATGTAACATCACAAGTGAAGTTTGATGTTAATTTCACACAAGTCAATTTTTACAAATCTTTACAAATCTTAGTTTTCATTTTAACCAAAAATTAATCAAATCATGATGAAATCACTTCTCGTGTTAAATTCTACAATCCATGGAAATTTTTAATTTGGACTCATTTCATCATTTCTTATGTGGCATAAAACAATACATGACAATTAATTATACTTACAAATGCAAGTAGAAATAATTGTTCTTGAACATTCAATACATGATTCCATATGGAACTAAAGTTTTACATTATATAATAAAACATTTATATGTTAAAAAGTTAGTCAATATCAAGAGTCTTTATTAATATCAATGAATCATTTGAACATCAATTTGTGACATATGACATCCATTGCATAGAACCCTAAACAAATTTTTAAAAACATAAGTTATGTGATATAATTATTTTTATTGCTTAAATTCAATGAATGAATTTTATCTATGTACATTCACTTTTGATCCATAAGATGAATACAATTTATGAAGCACATTAAGTCCTCTTAAAAATTGTAGTCACAAATATAATCTTTCTACAATTAAATTTTTTGAAAAAATATGAACATCAAATCTTGGATATTATTTTATTTTAAAAGTATATTTGATTAGCTTAAAACTTAATCTAATCAATTATTTTTCAAAATCCAACAAACATTCAAGAATTTGAATGTATTGAGTATATTTGCAACAAAATAATACTTGACACAAAGTTTGAAAATTTGCATATATACTTCAAAACTAGGGTTGTGGGTGAAATTCTTGGGTGAATGTTTTTATGGTGTATGATATTGATATACATCAATTAAATCTAGAACCATTCAAAACATTTAAGCTTTTGAACAAAATTCCATTCAAAATTATGTTTTGTTGCATTTGTTTACAAATAAATGCATAATAATATTTTTTAAAAGGAAAAAACCACTACCATATCAAAAAGGAGAAGATTTTATAAATGGGCTTTCCATGATTTTTTCACTTTTCTTTTGTTTGATATTGTTTCATGAACTAGAAACATGAAACCCTATGGTCGTTGAAAAACTATGCATTAATTTTATCCAATCCTTTTCATCTAGTCATTGGATCAAGATTAATTTTGAGTCAAAATGAATTTTGAGTTCCAAAATGTTGTCATGCAAATTCCATTTTTTTTTGCTTATGTTTAGGATAACCAATAGATGCCAACAATATTTTAACTTATTGTGTCTTTTAATACTAGTTATACATCACCTTTTTTGGTGAAAAGTGGATCACCCTTAATGTGCTTTCACCCCATTATCCTTTTCATCTTTTTCATCCATTTTATTTAATAAATTCCTTATGAAAGATTATTGACTAATGAGCTTTCGAAAAAGTTAGTTATGACAACAACATAACCATTGGGCACAATGTGACCCATTTAAACATTGACTTTGACCAACATTAATTGAAGTATGACTTGTGACCTATCATTACATTCAACTTCATGTTTGGGTTCAAATTCTTTAAAGTGTATCAAAATCTTGTTACAACATTGTCCTTTTTTATGTTTTTTACCATGTAAAGACACATTTATGGATGATTATGATGGAGTTTAGAATTATAATGGTTTAATATATGGTACTTATGAAATATTTGACATTTTTTGATTCATTAATTTTGATGGGGATAAAAATATAAGGAAAAAAAGATTGCAATAAGGACTAGGTCTTGTTTGTCCTAGGCGGGCCATGATACACCTTAAAAGATTTTCACCCATTTATGATTGTGCAATATTTTTGTAAATTATGAAGAAATCAATTTTAATTTGGAATGTTTTGTAGTCATGTTTAGATTGATATATTATTGCATAATTAAATGTATGTTTAAGTCTTTCAATGCATTGAAATTTGGGTGCAAACATGATACAATGAGCCAACGGGATTATTGTAAAATAGGATTGTATGTCCTTATCCCAAAAAGACTTTTTCATATTAATGAATTTTGGAACAATTTTTTTTGCAACTTGTTGTGATAAATGCTTATAGTTGTCCAAATACATGAAATGTTTTTTTCTTCATCATTTTTTAATATATATGAATTTTTGAAAGTGTCTTGATTCCTTGTAAATTTAGTGTTTCACCTTTAACAATAATAATTATTTCAAATCATAACCATTTTTTAGTTTTTTACATTTTTATGTTTTATTATATAATAAACTATAACTTTTCTTAATACATCATGTACATTTTACCCCATTTATGTGTGGTAAAGGACTTTTGAAAATTTAAAATTTTGGATCAATTTTGGAAAGTTTTTTGAATTTTTAAAGTTTTACAATTCCACAATTAAATTTTTTTAATGTGGTTAATAGGTATTTATCCTCTTAATTTTTTTATTATCAAATTTGTTTTATTATATGAATCCTTTTCATAGTCCTTTGCAAAATTGATTCTTATCTGACATGTTGATGTTGACTTTTAAAGGTCCTAAATCAAAATTTAAATTTAAAATTTCATCAATTGGATTTTTGGTTTGAATTCCTTGACATTCATGTGAATTAAAAAGTAATAATTTTCCATGATTGCAATGGTTTTAAATGAAAAAACATAAATATTCATTTATTTTCACTAGTTTTTTTTGTTATCTGATGCCCATTTTGGCTTGTTGGATTGTGACTACACCCATTTATCAAAATTTTGTGCTTGTGATTTTCTTTTAATGTTTAAGTTCATAATAAGTTGACTAATTTGTCATTTTTAACTAATGGATATGTACATTTTGACTAAAGGCTAAAGGCTTGAATGACACATGCAATGTTTGATTGATCAACTTGACTATAATGGTTTACTGGAATAAATACATATAGTCAAGTGAAACATATAATCAAAGATGGCCAAGGATGATTAATCAAATGCAACATGGTTTGCTACCCTATGTATCTACCTTTTACCTACTCACCCATTTATTTACTTAGCTAATCACTTACATACCTATTACCCACCCACCTACCCACCTACCTATGACTTACCTACCTATCTACCTATACCTTTTCACCTACCTACCTACCTATCCACCCACTTACCTACCTAAATTTAGCCACTAGGTGTAGCCATTAGGTTTAACCACTATGTTTAGCCATTAAATTGATTTAAAATTTAGCCAAATTCTAACCAATGAATTTAATTTAAGTTTAGGCATTAAATGTAACCAATATATTTGACCACTAGGTTTGGCATTAGGTTTAACACAAGTTGAACCATTATATTTGGTTATTAGGTTTGAGCCTAAATTGAGCCACTAAGTATAATTTAGGTTAAGTCATTAAATTTACCCAATAGGTTTACCTAAATTGAGCCACTAAATATAGTTTAGGTTAAGTCATTAGATTTACCCACTAGGTTTAGCCTAAGTTTAGCCATTAGGTATAACCTAGGTTGAACCATTAGATTTACCCACTATGTTTAGCCTAAGTTTAACCACTAAGTATAGTTTAAGTTAAGCAATTAAATTTACCCACTAGGTTTAACCTATGTTTGACCACTATATTTAGCCACTAAATTTAACCTAAGTTTAGCCATTATGTTTAGTCAAGTTTTAGTCATTATGTTTAACCATTAAATTGAACCACTAAGATTAACTTAAGTTTAGTCATTATGTTAAAACACTAGATTTAACCATTGGATTTAGTTATCATTTTAAACTAGAGTTTAATCATCATGTTTAACCATTAATGTAATAATTAACTTTAGCCAAAATTTAGCCATTAGGTTTAGTCATTATGTTTACCCACTAGGTTTAGCCACTTGATTTAAACATTAAGTTGAACCAGTAGTTGTCATTTAGGTTTAGCCACTATGTTAATGATGTGAAACAATTGTTTGAAATAAAAAAATTGACAAAAGTTGAACATTTTTTTATTGTGTAGTCCATTGGTAAAAAGTTCATTTACCATTTTGAAGGTTTGGGGTTCAATTTTTTATACTTGTAAATTATGTGCATGCTTAGAGGGCTTAGATAGGTAGGTTAAATTAAAGTAGTTTGATGAGGTTAGGTTAGGTATGTTGGGCTAGGTGAACACCTACCTACCTACTTATCTATCTACCTATTAATTTTTAAAATAATAATCCGAATAATAATTTTAATTCATGTATAAATTTGATCCAATCAAATAGTTTTTTTTTACTAGTCAAATAGTTAATCACTTTGTTAGTCAAAATAACAAGGTCAAATTGACTACCCAATCACACTAATAGGTCCAAATTGACTTGTCTAGAATGACAAGGTAGTCTTTTCAACACTTATTAATTTTTTTTTACCAAAAAATTTAGTAAAAAAAAACCATGAATTATAGTAATGTTTGTTTGGGAAAAACTTAATGAACTAGGAAAACATTAAGCATGAGGTAATGTTAATAAGTGTTGAAAGGTATTGGGTGGTGTCAAAAAGTTTAAGCAACAAGCTAAAAGCACCCAAAACATGTTGAGAATGCTTGATAGAATGTTGAGAACATAAAAAGCTAAAAATAACAATGTTACTACCCCTTAATGCACCATGCATGTTAGATAATACACTAGGATCATAGAGTAAAACATTGGGAGCACCAAAGTTTGAAGCATAAACTTTTTTGTTTACATGTTGAGGATAAATTTAAGCAACACACTAGCACATCAAGTATAACATTCGGAATGATGGCTACAACATAAATTTGAACTAAAAGGGTAAAAATGTTTTTAAGAGTGTAAAAATGTAAAATGTTGTTTTTATGATTAGGGGTGCCTATGGACATCCTTAGTGACATCTTAAGGTCGTGGATGTCCCTTTTGGCAACCTTGGTTTTCATACCTCTTGCATCATTTTTAGAAAAAAAATTATGTTTGGAATTGTGTTATGTGGAAAAATAAAGATCAAATACATAATGACATCTCGCATAGAAAATTTGAATTTAGCTAATCATACAACCATAAATATTTATATATAAACTTGTTCTCATGACCCTAGCCTTAGGCTTGCAATCAAGGCTAAGGCATGAGAGGAGGAATGGACTTTAATAATGTCCCAAGATAAACATATTCCCACAAGTGTGGGAAAGTGAGTCCCAACACTTTCAAATTGTTTTCCCACTTTGGGAATTAGAGTCCCATGGCATTTTTTGGAACAAAAGTGAAGATATTAAACTTTGTTGAAATTGGGCATTCTTTAAGCTATTTGGAAAGGTTTTGAAGTATAGATATAAAAACTATGTTTGTGTTTTTCATTTGAACATTTGAAGTGTAAGTTATGGCTAAAAGAATGGTCAATAGTCACATTGGTAGTTTTGTTAGTTTGACTCAAGCAACATTAAAATTTAGGAAACATGCCAGGTCAAAACACCTCATATTAGAATTTGCAATATGTTGTAGGAAAGGTTTTCTAAGGACTACAATGTTTTAGTTGAAAGATCTTCAATCAAACCTCATAAGTTGTAGGACTTTTTAATCGGGCAAATCAATGATTTTCAAGACCATATAAAAAATCCCAAGACTTTTTGCACTTTCATGTAACCCTATCATTAATCATAGAATATATTATAGGAAGGAAAGTGATCAACGCTTTCCAAGTTTAGGCCATGGTGTGTTTTGTGAGTTGGGTTGTTCATGTTCATCCACACACCATTTTGGTTTCAATTTGTAGTAACCATTCATTTTTTAAGTTGGTGCAAATTGATTTCACTTTGAACTTGTGCTTGTGAGTTCATCATAATCCCATCCCAAAGTTCCCACACCATATTTTTGTAGTTAGGGAGTGCACCTTGGGTTCATATTAATGTTGGACAGGACACACCCAAGTTAACAAGTTAGGTGGGGACAATTTTGATCTAATTTCAAAGAACCTAAATAGAATTGGGTCCCAATTTGAAAACTAGGTTGAATTGGAATTGGCTTAGGAGGAGCTAGTTTTGGAATTGGGTGGAACCTTGTGGCCTCCCTTTGAATTATTTGCCTATTTAAAATCATATGTTCACTTTTACAAATGATGTTATTCATTATATAATTATTAATATTAGGTATTATTATACCTATTTTTTTCATTAAAATATTTTTTTGGTAAATTTATCATTGCATTTTAGTGACAAATTATGACACATGCAATTGCAAATTTAACTTCATAGTTGCTTTAAGCAAGTGGCAAAAGGCATCATTTAACACCTAGTCATTATGGTAGTTGCATATCTTCTATAATTAAAGGATAATTTTTCATCCATTGCTTTTCTTCAATAATTGCACCTTATATTTTTTTGCACGTCAGTTGGAAAAAAATTTCCTTGGTTATTTACATTGCTTACTTACATTGCCTAGCCCTCTAGGCATGTGAATAGGTATAATGATGAACTTTCACCTTCATGTTGAGACACCAATTCTTTAATGAATGCCCCACAACTTCACAAAGTAATTTTTTTGTCAACTTGTTGAACATTATTTGTCAACATATTTATTACACATATTTTTAAATATTATTTAAGCTATGAAATAGGTAGGAAGATATATATAGGCAATAAATTGGTAGGTTGTATATAGGTTTAAATACTTTGTTTATTAACCAATTGGAACCTATGTATTACAAAACCCCAACCTATTGACTTACCTACCTACCTATTATTAAGCTCCAAGCTACCTATCACCAATTTATCTACCTACCTACAACCTATATACAACCTACTTACATATTACATGTACCTATTTAATTATATTAACCCTGAATTTACTAATCATCCACCTACATACAACCTACCCACCTATATTCCAACAAGATACCTATCTAACTATCACCAACCTACCTACCCATGTACCTACATATTATCTACCTATTTACCTATTACTAACCTCGAGCCATCTATCACCTATCAATCATCTTTTGTTGGATGTAACTAATTTGGATGACAAAAGTTTATTTTTCATCACCTATTTATTCAATCACAATAGATAGTCACACCTACAACTACAATTTAAGCTCAAAAATACATACAATAATTGAAAAAATAACTTGTTTATCATCTATCTTTGGATGTGATTCACTATATATGATTGACATGAGCTAACTTTTTAAATTTTCATACACAAAAAATTGAACGTTTCTTATCACTAATCACATCAACAATTATAAATTGGGTTCTCGGTATTTATTTTTTAAAAGATGTTTTCAATCTACTCTTATAGTGTCATCTTTTGTGGATATGCAAATTGTTTAAAAAGAGCAAGGCAAAAAAATGCATAGAAATTTTTAACATTTTGATGGCAAGGAGTGCAAATGTTTTGGTAATTAATTATTCCTTTATTTCAAGGTCCTACATTTTGACATGCTTTCGAATCCTTGTACAACTTCACACAACAAATATTTCCTTGTTTATTATTATTTTTTATTTTTGGCAATGTGAAACATCTTCTAAAATGATGAAATCACATCTTGTTGTCAATATAATGAACTAAAACAAAGTGTGAAATGTATTTTTTCATCAATTTCCCATGCCTTCACATTGGATCAAATGTATTAAAAAAATGATTGAAAGCAATATGTCATCCACATTCAAAACATTAATGGATCTAAATTGGGTATAAGAAGTGACTTGCCCTTAATGAGTCCTTAAAAGTAAAATATTTTCTAAAATATATTAAAATTATGATTTACAAATCGACTTTTAAATTGTTTTAATCCTCACAACCCAAAATATGTTGCATTATACTATAATATAAAGGGGTACATGAGAAAAATTCCCATAAAAATTTCACTTTCAAATCATTTCAAGTCTTTAAAAATGTCCTATAAACAATGAAAACATTAGCTACATTATGTTTAAATGCATTTGGGTATTCCATACTCATTATATTCATTTCAAATTTATCAAAGATTCCCATGATATATAAAAAATATTGTTGTACAAGTTCATTCAAAAATTTCAACATTAATTTAAATAACCACTTATCATAATGAAAATTAAGCAATGGTTACATTTTGGAGCAATTTAAAAACCCAATTTGGACCAATGCTAGTTGGTTGGTTGGTTGGTTGATTATAATTTTTTACAATAATCACCATGTAGGTTTTTTTAGAAATATGTATTTTTTAATCACACAAGTTATCAAAATCAATATTTAAAAAATTGGGTTAAATCATTAGTTATGCATAAGAGTAGGTTATCAAATAATCAATTGAAAATTGTTGATTAACATGTTAATTATCCATTGATGATATCTTTTTTTAATTTTTAAATTAAAATTACATATTAATTTTTTTATATTAATGATAACTGTTCATCTAGGTAATTATTAGGTTTTGATAATTCAATATTATTTAGTTATCCCAAAAAATCAATAAATGATGGTAGGTTATTGATAGTTGATTTGATAACTATGTCAAAACTCAATAACTACTCAACACTAATTTGGATTTTAATGTTCATGTTAATGCCAATTAAGCTTTGGAACATATGTTTAAATGTATGCAAAATCAGAAGAAGATTTTTTTGAAAAGGTAGTTTTAATATAAAATTGGAGGAAAGGTTTTAACCCAAAAAAAAAGATAAAAAGATAAAAAGAAATTAAAATGGTTTTGATAATTTTAGGTCAATTTTTAACATATTTGCATGGGAGCTTAACACCTTGTAAATAGGTCACATCCCTTTCATCATTTGGAAATACATTCCACTTAGGGAACTATCATCATAGTTTCTTCCCACGGGTTGTTCCATTATTTTTACATTGTTAACTTGAAGGTTGTAACTACTATGGACCATTTCAATTTCTAATCTCTTTTTTCTAAGATTTATTTAATATAAAGTTGACATGTTCCTTGCATTGGACATTAATAAGTTTCTATGTAATGAAATTTCCTTGGATAAGGTCCATCTAGCCATCCAAATAAAAGCTAGTTGATTTTCATTAAACATCACCTTTTCAAGGTATGAAAAAGGTAACGAATTTATATTGAACTTTGCAATTGCATGAAGACTTACACACATTTCCCCTCTATTGTTGAGAATTCAAGCTGAACTAATTAAGCTTCATTAGTTACTGGAGTAGGAAAGTAACTAGGTTACTTTCACAAGGTTGAATTACTTTCTTTACTTATTTTAGTTTGGTTATTTGTGGTTTGGTCTTGTAGTTAAATACCTTGGTGTTGATG
>Ga0116227_10010581_pt1 | contig 16022 bp, 17 predicted proteins | sample S1TSphgellanicum_FD_89693 | JGI IMG/M metagenome (GOLD analysis project Ga0116227, IMG submission 89693) | Host-associated microbial communities from peat moss isolated from Minnesota, USA - S1T2_Fb - Sphagnum magellanicum MG | ecosystem: Host-associated > Plants > Peat moss > Unclassified... | reverse complement strand
TCAGGCTCACGGCCTGCACGTCGCTCAGGCGCAGGCCGCCGCTCTCCAGGAACTTGATCAGGCTGTAGGTGCCGGTGGTGCCGTTCTGGTGGGCGATCTTCCTGCCGCGCAGGTCGGCGGCGGTCCTGATCGACGAGTCGGCGCGTACGATCAGGTCGACCTCGTTGGACGGCAGCGGGTAGGCCGCCAGCGGCACCAGGGGCACGTTGGCCGGCACGGCATTGACCACGGCGGTGGCGGTGGCGAAGCTGAAGTCCACGCCGCCGGCGCGCAGCGCCTCCATCACCGGCAGCGAGGCGGTGAAGCCGGGCTGCCAGACCACCTGGGTTTTGAGCTCGGTCTCGAGCCTGCGGCCGCCGGCATTGGCGCGCAGCGAGGCCCAGATGCCGGTGCGGCCGTCGCCGATGACGGCCAGGGTCAGCTTGGCCGGCGGCGCGGAGGCCGCCTGGCCGGCGCCTGCGAGGCCCAGCAGCGACAGGCCACCGGCCTGCAGCAGATGGCGCCGCGACCAGGGCGCGCGCACGATGGAATCGGAGAGGGGAGCCAACGACATGGATGAATTCCTTTTTTTTGGGGGGTTGACGGGAAACAGATGAGCAATGGGCGTGCGGCTCAGCGCGCCGACTCGGCCGCCAGCAGGCCGTCGAGCAGCTCTTCCTTGAGCGCCGCCAGCACCGGGTCGCCGCGATGCCGCGGGCGAGGGCCGGTGATGGGCAGGTCGTGCGCGATGCCGCCGTCGCGCATCAGCAGCACGCGGTCCGACAGCAGCAGCGCCTCCTCGACGTCGTGCGTGACCAGCAGCACCGTGCGCGGCCGGCGCGCCAGCAGCGCCTGCAGCAGCAGCTGCATGGCGGCGCGGGTGATGGCGTCGAGCGCGCCGAAGGGTTCGTCGAGCAGCAGCAGGTCGGGCTCGTGGATCAGCGCGCGCGCCAGCGCCACGCGCTGGCGCTGGCCGCCCGAGAGCACCACCGGGTAGTCGGCCTCGCGCCCGGCCAGGCCCACGGCGGCCAGCAGGCGGCGCGCCTCCTCGTCGCGTTCCTGCAGGCCCAGGGTCACGTTGCGCAGCACGCTGCGCCAGGGCATGAGCCGGTCTTCCTGGAACATCAGGCGGGCATCGGGCCGCGCGCTGGCGGACAGCAGCTCGATGCGCCCGGCCGTCGGCGGCTCCAGCCCGGCCACCAGGCGCAGCAGCGTGGACTTGCCGACGCCGCTGGGCCCGATCAGCGAGACGAACTGGCCCGCGGGGATGTCCAGGTCGAGCGGGCGCAGCACGTGGCGTTCGCCGAAGGATTTGCCGACCCCGCGCAGGGCGAGCGCGGCGCTCACGCGGAGGCTCCCTTGGCGTAGCTCGGGTGCCAGCGCAGCACGCGGCGCTCGACCAGCCGCGTGAGCAGGTCGGCCAGCCAGCCCGCGATGGCGTACAGCCCGATCGCCAGCACGATGATGTCGGTGCGCAGCAGTTCGCGCGCGTTCTGCACCATGTAGCCGATGCCGTCGCGCGAGGCGATGGTCTCGCCCACCACCAGGGTCAGCCAGGCCACGCCCAGCGCATAGCGCACGCCCACCAGGATCGGCTGCAGCGCGCCGGGCAGGATCACCGAGCGCACCAGCGCGAACGGGCTCAGGCCGTAGGAGCGGCCCAGCTCGACCAGCTTGGGGTCCACGTTGCGGATGCCGCTCATGGTGTTGAGGTAGACCGGGAACAGCGAGCCCATGGCCACCAGCAGGATGCGCGGCTCCTCGCCGATGCCGAACCACAGGATCATCAGCGGCACCAGCGCCAGGTGCGGGATGGTGCGCACCATCTGCAGCGAGCGGTCGAGCAGGCCGCGCGCCAGCGCCGACAGGCCCACCAGGAAGCCCAGGGCCAGCCCGGTGCCGCTGCCCAGCAGAAAGCCCAGGGCCACGCGCCGCAGGCTGACCAGGATGTCATGCACCAGCGTGCCCTGCAGCGCCAGCTGCCAGGCCGTGCGCAGCACGTCCAGCGGCCCTGGCAGCACGCCGGAAGACAGCTGGCCGGTCACGGCCAGCACATGCCAGACGCCGATCAGGCCCGCCGGGACCAGCCAGGGCAGCACCAGCCAGCCCCGCGCGCGGCGCCCGGCGGCAGGGCGCGCGGCGCCGGCTGCCGGCGCGTCGGCGATGACGGTGCGCCGCAACCCGGGCGCGGCCGGCGCCGGACCGGCTGCGGACGGGTCCGTGCCCAGAGGAGGGAGGACGGCGCTCATCGCGCCGGCCGGGGAGAGTAGAAAAGCATGGGCGCTTGCCGGACGGCGTCGCGCGCGAAAGATGAGGCGGTCATGAACTGCGTTCCAACGAAGGACGCAGCGTATCGGCGCACCCGCCGCAGTGGAACGTCTATTTCCGCATGTGCTTATGCGCGGAGCGTGCTAGGGGCTGCCCCGGCACAGCCCGGCGAAGATCGCGGACGGACGCTCAGTACAGCCCGTGCACCCGCGCATGCAGCCGGGCCAGGCCGAGCAGGGCGTCGGTGAAGGGCGTGGGCACGCCGGTCAGCGTGCCGAGTTCCTTGACCACGGTGACCAGCGCATCCAGCTCGACCGGCTTGCCGGCCTCCACGTCCTGCAGCATCGAGGACTTGAAGGCGCCGAGCTTGCGCGTGACCTGGTGGCGGTCCTCGGGCTGGTCGGCGATCGGGATGCCGATGCGCGCGCCGATCTCGCGCGCCTCCAGCATGACGCTGGAGATGAAGCCGCGCACCAGATCGTCGTCCAGGATCAGGTCGGTGGTGGCGCCCGTCATCGCGCTCACCGGGTTGACCGTCATGTTGCCCCACAGCTTGTACCAGGCGTCCTTCTGGATCTGCTCGGACACCACCGTCTCGATGCCGGCCTGCGCCAGCAGCGCCGCCAGCGCCTGCACGCGCGCCGTCTTCTCGCCCGAGGGCTCGCCCAGGATCAGCCGGTTGCCGAAATGGCGGCGCACGAAGCCCGGGCCGTTGAGCGAGCAGCTCGCATGCACCACGCAGCCGACGATGTGGCGCGCGGGAATGGCCTGCGCGATCGCGCCCTGCGGGTCCACCGCCTTCAGGCGCGTGCCCTGCCAGCGGCCGCCGAAGCCCTCGAAGAACCACCAGGGCACGCCGTTCATCGCGGTCAGCACCAGGGTGTGGGGCCCGATCAGCGGCGCGATGCGCTCGGCCACCTCCGGCATGGCCGGCGCCTTCACGGCGATCACCACCAGGTCCTGCACGCCGAGCTCGGCCGGGTCGGCGCTGGCCGTGACGGGCACCGTGCTGGTCTGCTCGCCCTGCTGCAGGCGCAGGCCGTGGGCCTGCAGCGCCTGCAGGGTGGCGCCGCGCGCCACCACGCTCAGCGCGCAGCCGCCGGACGCCAGCGCCATGCCGATCCAGCCGCCGATCGCGCCGGCGCCATAGATGCATGCCTTGGATATCTTTCTTTCAGTCATTGGGGCTTCCAGGCCTTGTGGGTTGTGCAGTGGGTGCTCTAGTTTTGATAGCTGGCGTCGATCCGGTCGACCTGCCGCACCAACGCGTCGAACACGTCCTGGCCGGCGCCGAACTGGGCGTCGAACTGGAACGAGTCGTGCGTGGTCTTGCGCGCCACGGCCGGCGGCACGGCGATGGCCGGGCCGAGCGCGGCCTGCGCCATCTGGATCTCGCAGGCGCGCTGCAGCGTCCACAGCCGCACGAAAGCCAGCGGCAGCGTCGGCGCCCAGGCCAGCAGGCCGTGGTTGCGCAGGATCACCACCGGCTTGTCGCCGATGTTCTTCAGCAGGCGCGGCGCCTCGTCGGCGTGGATGGTGATGCCCTCGAAGTCGTGGTAGGCCACCAGGTCGTCGAGCTGGGCGGAGTAGAAGTTGTTCTGCGCCAGGCCGCCCTGGGTGCAGGCCACTGCCACGCCGGCCGTGGTGTGGGTGTGCATCACGCAATGCGCCTCGGGCAGGCCGTCGTGGATGGCGGCGTGCACGGTGAAGCCGGCCGGGTTCACCGGCCAGGGGTTGTCGTCCAGCTTGTTGCCCTGCAGGTCGATCTTGAGCAGGTTGCTCGCGGTGACCTCGCTGTAGTGCAGGCCGAACGGGTTGATCAGGAACTGCTTGGCACCGCCCGTGACGCTGTCGGGCAAGCGCACCGTGATGTGGTTGTAGATCATCTCGGTCCAGCCCAACATCGCGAACACGCGGTAGCAGGCCGCGAGCTGCACGCGGGCCTGCCACTCGTCGGGGTGCATGGCGGCTGAGGGTTTGAGGATGGCGTTCATGGGCGGTCTCCGGGGAAAAGCAAGAAAGGATCAGGCGTCGGCGGTGAAGCCGATCGACTTGACGATGGGGCCCCACATGGCCGTGTCCTTTTTGATCAGGGCGCTGAGTTCGGCCGGCGTGGACGACAGGGCTTCCAGGCCGAAGCCGTTGAGGCCGTCGACCACGTCCTTGGAGGCCAGGGCCGTCTTCAGCGCGGCATTCAGGCGCGCCACCACGTCCTGCGGCGTCTTGGGCGGCAGGAAGAAGGCGAACCATTCGCTGTAGGCCATGTCCTTGAGGCCCTGCTCGGTCAGCGTGGGCACGTCGGGCGCGAAGCGGCTGCGCTTGGCGCCCGAGACGCCCAGGATGCGCACCTTGCCGGTGGGCAGGTGCTGCGTGATGTCGCCGATCGGGCCCGAGACGGCCGAGATCTGGCCGCCCAGCAGGTCCAGCATGGCCGGCTGGGTGCCGCGGTAGGCCGCGTGCTTGAGCTCGATGCCCGCGCTCTTGCCGAGCAGCGCGCCGACGAAGTGCGGCGTCGAGCCCGCGGCGGGCGAGCCGAAGTTGGCGCCCAGCGGGTTGGCCTTGGCCCAGGCCAGGAACTCGGGCACCGTCTTCACGCCCAGCGGCACGGCCGGGCCGACCGCGAAGCCGAAGTCGAACACGCAGCCCAGCGACACCGGCGTCAGGTCGGTCTGCGGATCGTAGGGCAGCTTCTTGTAGATGTGCGGGTAGATCGTGAGCATGGACGTCGGCGTCTGCAGCAGCGTGGCGCCGTCGGCCGGCGCGCCCTTGACGTACTGAATCGCGATCTGGCCGCCGGCGCCGGTGCGGTTCTCCACCACGGCGGTCCTGGCGTAGTCGGGGCTCAGCCGGGTGGCCACGCGGCGGCAGATGGTGTCGGAGGTGCCACCCGCGGCAAAGCCGGTGATGATCTTCAGCGTCTCGATCTGGGCCTGCGCGAAGGCGCGCTCGCCCAGCGCGGCCAGCAGCGTGCCGGCGCCGGCGGAGTGGATCAGGTGGCGGCGGGAAATCCTCATGTCATGTCTCCTCGGGTTGTGATGGAAAAGTGTCAGGACGCGTCCCGCAGCCAGGTCACCGCCCCCGAGTGGGTGACGGCGCCCTGGTGGCTGGGGCGAACCGTGAGCGCGTATTTTTCCAGCAGTCCGCGGTGCTGCGCACCCGGGGAGACCCCACGCGCGGCGAGCCGGCGCGCGATCTCGGCCTCGTCCAGTTCCACCATGATGCTGCGCGCCTCGGCGCGTGCGTCGATGCTCACGATGTCGCCGTCGCGCAGCGCCGCGATCGGTCCGCCGTCGGCGGCCTCGGGCCCCGCATAGCCGATGCACAGGCCGCGCGTGGCGCCCGAGAAGCGGCCGTCGGTCAGCAGCGCCACCTGGTCGCCCATGCCCTGGCCATAGAGCAGCGCGGTGATGCCCAGCATCTCGCGCATGCCGGGGCTGCCCTTGGGGCCCTCGTTGCGGATCACGATCACGTCGCCGCGCTGGTAGCGCTGGTTCTGCACCGCCGCCTGCGCCTCTTCCTCCGACTCGAACACCCGTGCCGGGCCGCGGTGCACCAGGGTCTTGAGGCCCGCGGTCTTGAGCAGGGCGCCGTCGGGGCAGAGGTTGCCCTTGAGCACGGCCAGGCCGCCGTCGCGGCTCAGCGCGTCGGCCACGGGGCGCACCACGCGGCCGTCGGGCGCGTTGGCGCCGGCCAGCTCCTCGGCCAGGCTGCGGCCGGTGAAGGTGAGCACGCCGCCATGCAGGAAGCCCTGCGCCAGCAGCTCACGCATCACCACGCCGGCACCGCCGATGTAGTACATGTCGCGCGCCAGGTACTTGCCGCCCGGGCGCAGGTCGGCGATCAGCGGCGTGCGCGCGAACACCTCGGCCACGTCGTCGAGATGGAACCGGATGCCGGCCTCGTGCGCGATGGCCGGGATGTGCAGCGCCGCGTTGGTCGAGCCGCCGGTGGCGCTGACCACCGCGCAGGCGTTCTCCAGCGCCTGGCGCGTCACGATGTCGCGCGGCAGCGGGCTGTCGCCCATGACGGCCTTCATCAATGTCCTGGCGGCGCGGCGCATCAGCGGCGCGCGTTCGCTGAACACGGCCGGCACCATGCTGGAGCCGATCGGCGCCAGGCCCAGCGCCTCCGACACCATGCCCATGGTGTTGGCCGTGAACTGGCCCGCGCAGGCGCCGGCCGTGGGCAGGCAGGCGTGGCTCATGGCGTCGAGCTCCTCGTGCGTGGCATCGCCCGCCAGCACCTTGCCGATGGTCTCGTAGGTGTCCACCACGTTGAGGTCGCGGCCATCGGGGCCCGGCATCTGCCCCGGCAGCGCCGAGCCGCCGTGCACGAACACGCTGGGCACATTGCAGCGCACCATGCCCATCATCAGGCCCGGCAGGTTCTTGTCGCAGGCGCCGATGCCGAAGATGCCGTCCCACTGGTGGCCGCGCACCGAGGCTTCCACGCTGTCGGCGATCAGCTCGCGCGAGATCAGCGAGAAGCGCATGCCCGAGTGCGCCATCGTGAGCCCGTCGCTCACCGACACCACCGGGCACTCGTGCGGCGTGCCGCCACCCGCGTAGATGCCGGTCTTGGCGTGCTGGGCCTGCTCGCGCAGGTTCAGGTTGCAGGGGCTCATCTCGCCGCCGGTGTGGAACACGCCGATGTGCGGCCGCGCGATGTCCTCGTCGTCCTGGCCCAGCGCGTGCAGGAAGCTGCGCGTGGTGGCGCGGATCGTGCCTTCGTAGATCGTGGCCGAGCGGAACTTCTTCGGGGCTGTCATGGCGTGTGTCTTCCGTGGGTCTTTTTTTTGGAGCGGATCAGCCGGCGTTCAGGTGCAGGCCGTTGTCCAGCTGGATCACCTCGCCGGTCATGCCCGGCGCGCGCGCGGCGATGAAGAAGGCCAGTGCCGCCACCTCCTCGGGCTGCGACACGCGCGCCAGCACCGAGGCCCGGGTCTGCGCGTCCAGCACCTGCGCGTGGTTCGCCGCGTCGAGCACGCGGCTGGGCAGGCCGCCGTCCACGAAGCCGGGCGCAATGGCGTTGACGCGGATCGCGGGCGCGAGCGCGCGGGCCAGTGCCAGCGTGAGCGTGTTGAGCGCACCCTTGGAGGCCGCGTAGGCCATCGACGAGCCCCGGCCCAGCACGCCGCCGATGGACGAGATGTTGACCACGGCGCCGGCCTCGCTGGCGCGCAGCGCGCCCGCACAGGCGCGCACCATCTGGTGCACACCGACCACGTTCACGCCGTAGGTGCGGTGGAACTCGTCGGCGTCCAGCGCGTCCAGCTCGGCATGCGGGATGAAGCGTGTCGTGCCGGCGCAGTTGACCAGGGCGTCCAGGCGCGAAAAGCGCTGCAGCGCGGCCCGGGCCGCCTGTGCGCAGCTGGCGTCGTCCGTCACGTCCAGCGGCTGCAGCAGCACGCTCGCGCCCGCTTGCGCGCAGTCGGCGGCCACCGCCTCGGCGTCGGCTCGCTGCGCCTCGCCCAGGTGGGTGACGACCACGTTCCAGCCGCGCCGCGCGAACTCGCGCGCGCAGGCCGCCCCGATGCCCGTGGCCGAGCCGGTGACCAGGCACACGGGCGCGTCGGCCATGTCAGTAGACTTTGCCGGTGGTCGCGGGGGCCGGCGCGAGCCCGGTCTTGAACTTCGCGGCCAGCGCGCTGGTGCTGCGCGCGAGCAGCCCGGTGTCCAGGCCCACGGCCACGAACAGCGCGCCGAGTTCGAGGTAGCGCCGCGCCAGCGCCTCGTCCGCGCTCAGGATGCCGGGCGCCTTGCCGGCCTTCAGGATGCGCGCGATCGCGCCCTCGATGGCGGACTGCACCTGCGGATGGCCGGGGTTGCCCACATGGCCCATCGAGGCCGACAGGTCGGCCGGGCCGATGAAGACGCCGTCCACGCCCTCGGTGGCGGCGATGGCGTCCAGGTTGTCCAGCCCCTGGCGGGTTTCGACCTGGACCAGCAGGCAGACCTGGGCGTTGGCCTCCTTGGCGTAGCCCGGATAGCGTCCCCAGCGCGAGGCACGGGCACCCGCCATGCCGCGCACGCCGCCGCGCCCGTCGTCCTGCGGGTAGCGCATGGACTGCACCAGCGTGGCGGCCTGCTCGGCCGTGTCCACCATCGGCACCAGCAGGGTCTGCGCGCCCACGTCGAGGTATTGCTTGATCAGCATCTGGCCCACGTGCCCGTGGCCCATGGGCACGCGCGCGACGGCGTGGGCGCCGGGCACGGTGGCGATGGACTGCAGCTGCGCCAGGATGTCGGTGAGGCCGTTGGGCGCGTGCTCGCCGTCGACCAGCAGCCAGTCGAAGCCGGCGCCGGCGCAGATCTCGGCCGTGTAGGCATCGGCCAGGCCCAGCCACAGGCCGATCTGGGCCTGCCTGGCGGCCAGGGATTGCTTGAAGGCGTTGACGGGGGTTTGCATGGCGCGGGCTCCTCGGGGCTAGACGAAACTGAATTGAAAGCGGCCCAGCGGGCCGTAGTCGGCGTCGAAGCGGTCGCCCTTCCTGGCGGCGACGGGGCGCGTGAACGAGCCGGCCAGCACCACCTGGCCCGGCTCCAGCGACTCGCCCCAGGGCGCGAGCTTCATCGCGAGCCAGGCCACGCCGATGGCCGGATGGCCCTGCACGCCGGCGGCCAGGCCGGTCTCCTCGACCGCGCCGTTCTGGCGCAGGATGGCGCCGCACCAGGGCAGGTCCACCGCGCGCGGCGCGACCCGGTTGCCGCCGAGCACGATGGCCGCATTCGCGGCGTTGTCGGAGATGGTGTCGTAGACCTTGCGCATGGCCTTGGTGTGGCGGTCGAACTGCTCGATGCGCGAGTCGATGATCTCGATTGCCGGCGTCACGTACTCGGTGGCGTCGAGCACGTCGTCCACGCTGATGCGGGTGCCGGCGAGCCGCTTGTTGAGCACGAAAGCCAGCTCCACCTCCACGCGCGGCGCGATGAAGCGCGCGCTGGGGATGTCGCCGGGCTCGAAGAACATGTCGTCCAGCAGCGTGCCATAGTCGGGCTCGTCGATCTGGCTGGAGATCTGCATGGCGCGCGAGGTCAGGCCGATCTTGTGGCCGCGCACGCTGCGGCCCTCGGCGAGCTTGAGCTTCATCCAGGCGCGCGAGATCGCGTAGCCGTCCTCGATCGTCATGCCGGGGTAGCGCTTGGAGAAATGCTCGACCTGCACGCGGGTCTTCTCGCTCTGGTGCAGTTCGGCGGCGAGCTGGTCGATCAGGTCTTGAGGGAACATGGGCTTACTTCTGGAAGAGCGGGTGGATGTTGCTGTGCTTGGCGTCGTAGACCTGGCCGGGGCTTTCGTCCACCTGCACCGTGATGCCGACCAGGCGCTGCGCCATCAGCGGATCGAAATGCGCCCGGGCCGCCGCCAGCACGGCGTCGCCCGCGCGCTGGTGGGTGGCGGCCGAGCGGCCGGCGCCCATGCGCAGGTTGAGGTAGACGAAGGCGTAGTCGCGCTGGCCGTCGGCCACCGCATGGTGCGCGGCCGGGTAGGCCAGCACGCGCGTGCCGCCGGTGGGGAAGACCTGCTTGCCGGCCTCGTCCCGCACCGCGAGCATGGCGTCGCCCAGGCTGCGGCACAGCGCCGTCATGTCGGTTTCGCGCTCGAGGTTGCCGGTATAGAGAATGACCAGATGCGGCATGGGCCTACTCGATGCTCATGGTCGCGGCCGTGCAGCTCACCGCGAAGATCGGGATCGGCTTGAAATGCAGCACTTCGCCGCGGCCCCGCGCGGCGGCGGCCACGCTGATGAAGGTGCGGATCTCGAAGCCGCCCTGGCCGGCCTCGCGGTAGGTGGCCTCGTCGGTGTAGTCCAGCATGGCCGCGCGGTCGTTGCGGCACCAGCGGTCCAGGAAATCGCGGTCCCAGGCCTCGTTGACCTTGCCCGAGTCGGGCGTGCAGGGCCAGTGCGAGATGCCGCCGGTGCCGACCAGCGCGATCCGCTCGGGCGCCTGGTCGCAGGCGCGGCGCAGCGCCTCGCCGAAGGCCCAGGCGCGGTGCAGCGGCGTGAGCGGCGGGCCCTGGCAGTTGATGTTGACCGGGATGATGCTGGTGTCGTACTTGGGGGTCAGGAAGTTCAGCGGCACCATGATGCCGTGGTCGAACTTCCATTCCTCGGCGTAGGCCACGTCCACGGTCTGCATCACCTCGCGGATCAGGCGCTGCGACAGCGCGGCGTTGCCGGGCACGCGGGTCTTCTGGATGCCCAGCCACTGCGGGTCCTCGATCGGGCCCTCGTAGTGGTCGGCCATGCCGATCGCGTAGGCCGGCATGTTGTTCATGAAGAAGTTCGCGAAATGCTCGGCCGCGACGACGATCACCGCGTCGGGCTTGGTGGCGCGCAGCGCCTCGCCGAAGCGGTGGAACTGCGCGTGGAACTCGTCCTTGATGGCCGGATCGGCCAGGTGCGCGCGGCCGGTGATGCCGGGGGCGTGGCTGCAAACGCCAGCGAATACCAGACTCATGTCAGACTCCTGCTACTTTCTCGTCGCCGCGCGTGGTCATCGCGTAGATGCCGGCGCGCACCGGTCCGTACTTCTCCACGCCCTCGCGCATCGCGGCGATGTACTCCGCCCAGGGCATGCCCAGCAGCGGCGCGAAGTGCATCAGCAGCTGGCCATTGCAGCCCAGCACGTAGAGCTTGCCGATGTCGCCGTCGCGGATGGCCAGGCGCTCTTCGTCGTCGAGGTCATAGCCTGCGAGCAGGGGCTCGCGGTCCTCGCGGTAGCGCCGCTGCACCTCGGGCTCGCGGTTCAGCGCGAACAGGAATTTCTGCATGCCGTAGAGACTCATGGCGCTTCTCCTTCAGACGCCCCAGTGCGGGATGTGGTGCGAGCCCAGGGACACGGCCACGTTCTTCGGCTCGCAGAAGACTTCGTAGCTCCAGGTGCCGCCCTCGCGGCCCGTGCCCGAGGCCTTGGTGCCGCCGAAGGGCTGGCGCAGGTCGCGCACGTTCTGGCTGTTGACGAAGCACATGCCGGCTTCGATGGCGGCGGCCACGCGGTGGGCGCGGCCGGTGTTCTCGGTCCAGACATAGCTGGACAGGCCGTAGTCGATGTCGTTGGCCAGGCGGATCGCCTCTGCCTCGTCCTTGAACGGGATCAGGCAGGCCACCGGACCGAAGATCTCTTCCTGGGCGATGCGCATGCGGTTGTCCACGTCGGCGAACACGGTGGGCGCGACGTAGTTGCCCTTCTTGACGCGGTCCGGCAGCGCCGGCGCGTCCAGGCCGCCGCACAGCAGGGTGGCGCCTTCCTTGGGGCCCAGCTCGATGTAGCTGCGCACCTTGGCGAGGTGGGCCTGACTGATCATCGGGCCGATGATGGTCTTTTCGTCGAGCGGGTCGCCCACGGTGATGCGCTTGGCGCGTGCCACGAACTTCTGCACGAAGTCGGCGTAGATCGACTGCTGGACCAGGATGCGGCTGCCCGCGGTGCAGCGCTCGCCGTTGTTGCTGAAGATCATGAACACGGCGGCGTCGAGCGCGCGATCGAGGTCCGCGTCGTCGAAGATCACGAAAGGCGACTTGCCGCCCAGCTCCATGCTGAACTTCTTCAGGCCAGCCTGCTGCACGATGCGGTTGCCCGTGGCCGTGGAGCCGGTGAACGAGATCGCGCGCACGTCGCGGTGCTTGACCAGCGGCTCGCCGGCTTCCTTGCCGTAGCCGTGCACGAGGTTCAGCACGCCGGCCGGGATGCCGGCTTCGAGCGCCAGCTCGCCCAGGCGCGCGGCCGTCAGCGGCGACAGCTCGCTCATCTTCAGCACGGCCGTGTTGCCGAAGGCCAGGCAGGGCGCGACCTTCCAGGTGGCGGTCATGAAGGGCACGTTCCACGGCGAAATCAGGGCGCAGACGCCGACCGGGTGGAACAGCGTGTAGTTCAGGTGCGTGGGCGTGGGGTAGGTGTGGCCGTCGACGCGGGTGCACATCTCGGCGAAGTAGTAGAAGTTGTCGGCCGCGCGCGGAATCAGCTGCTTGCCGGTCTGCGCGATCACCTGGCCGCAGTCGTTGGTCTCGGTTTGCGCGATCTCGGGCACATGCCGGGCGATCAGGTCGCCGAGCTTGCGCACGAGCCTGGCGCGCTCGGGTGCCGGTGTGGCGGCCCACTTGGGAAAGGCGTCCTTGGCGGCGGCCACGGCGGCGTTGACCTCGGCTTCGCCGCCCGAGGCGACTTCGGCCAGCACGTCCTGCGTGGCCGGGTTGACGGTTTCGAAGTAGTCGGTGCCGGCGACGGGCCGGCCGTTGATCAGGTGGTCGATTCTCATGCGGAGGTCTGTCCTTGGATGGTGTTGGTGAGGGCGCCCACACCCTCGATCTCGGTCACGATCACGTCGCCGGGCAGGCAGTCCACCACGCCGTCGGGTGTGCCGGTGAGGATCAGATCGCCGGGCTGCAGCGTCATGAAGCTGCTGAAATACTCGATCAGGAAGGGTACGTCGAAGATCATGTCCTTCGTGTTGCCCGACTGCGTGACCTTGCCGTTGACCGTGGTTTGCAGTGCCAGCGCCATGGGGTTGGGCACATCCGCCGCATCCACCCGCCAGGGGCCGAGCGGGGTGCAGGTGTCGCGGTTCTTCACGCGCAGGTTGGGGCGGTACCAGTTCTCGAGGTAGTCGCGGATCGCGTAGTCGTTGGCCACGGTGTAGCCGCCGACGAAGTCGTAGGCATCGTCGCGCTTCACATGCCTCGCGGTCCTGCCGATCACCACCGTGAGTTCGCATTCGTAATGCATGAACTGCACATCGGCCGGGCGGCGCGTGAACTGCTGGTGGCCGGTCAGCGTGCTTTCGCCCTTGATGAAGACCAGGGGCTCCTCGGGGGCCTTGAATTCGAGTTCCTTCGCGTGGTCGGCGTAGTTGAGTCCGAGCGCGAGGATGGTGCGCGGGCGCGCTGTGGGTGCCAGCGGCGGCAGCCAGGCCGTGACCGCGTCGGGCGCCACCAGGCGGCCATCGGCCAGCAGCAGCAGGCCGTCGCGCTCGACGGCTTCCTGGGTCGTGTCTTCAAAAACGATGCGTGCGTGCTTCATGCGGCACTCCCTTCCGCCACCAGGGTGTTGCTCAGCGGCGCGAAGCCCGGCGCGCTGATGTCGATGCGGTCGCCCCCCTGTGCCAGCGGGCGGCCGGGGCCGCAGCCCAGCATCAGCACGTCGCCGGCGCGCAGCGTCATGAAGGCGCTGACGTCGGCCAGCAGCTGTGAGGCGTTGCGCACGAGGTCGGCGAACTGCAGTGACTGCTTCAGGACGCCGTTGATACGCACTTCGAGCGAGAACGCGGCCGGGTCGCCGGCTTCGGCGGCCGCGCGCAGCTGCGGGCCGACGCCGAGGAAGCCGTCCAGGCACTTGAACTTGACCGGCGGCCGGAAGAAGCTCGCGTGCGGGATCGACAGGTCATTCATCAGCAGGTAGCCTGCTACTGAGTTGATAGCGTCCGAGAGCCTTGCGGCCTGGACATCGCGGCCCATCACCATTGCAATCGTGGCGCCCACCTCGACCTGCGGCACGCGCGCAGGCACCGGGATGGCGGCGTCGTGCGCACTCCAGGTGTTGGCCGGCTTCACATACAGGATCGGCGCCTTGGGCGCGGCCTTGTAGGGCGGCTGGTTCATCTGCGGTGTGAGCGCCTGCACTTCCGATTGGAAGTTCAGCAGGACGCCGTACACCGTTCCCGATATCGGCAGGTTCACGGTTGCTCCAGTTCGATCACGGCGTCCAGCAGTTCGTACAGCTGCGCCAGTTTTTGTTTGCCCAGGGACTTTTCCATCCACGCGTAGTGCGCCTCGATGGTCTGCGACAGCCGGGCCACGAGCTTCAGGCCCTTGGCGGTGGCCTCGATCACGGTGCGGCGCTGATCCTCCGGATCGCGCTGGCGGCGGATCAGGCCGTCGCGCTCCATGCGCGAGAGCACGCCGGTGAGGCTGGGCCCGAGGATGAAGGCCTCGCGCGCCACGCGGCCGGTTTCCACCACGCCATGCTCGCCGAGCACGCGCAGCACGCGCCACTGCTGGTCCGACAGGCCATGCTCGCGCAGGCCGGGCCGCGTGTGGGCCATGACCGATTCCCGGGCCTGCAGCAGCAGGCGGGGCAGGTTGCGGTGGACGAAAGGGGCGCTCATGCGGGTGGTGGTTAATTATTTAACATGTTAAATGATAACGCACCATCGTCCATCGGGACTTTCCCGAGGCCGGGCCGCTCAGTCCACGGTGGCGCCGGAGGCGCGGATGACCTTGCCCCAGCGCTCGGTCTCGCTGCGGATGTAGGTGGCGAGCTGCTCCGAGCTGGCCGTGCCGGGCTCGAAACCGTCCTGTTCGAGCTTTGCCCGCAGCTCCGGCTGCGCCATCACCTTGGCGAGCGCCTGGCTGTAGCGCTCGATCAGATCCCTGGGCGTGCCGGCCGGCGCCACCAGGCTTTGCCAGGCCACGGCCTCGAAGCCGCGCGTGCCGGCGGCGCCGGATTCGGCCACGGTGGGCACCTCCGACAGCGCGGGTTGGCGCTTGAGCGAGGTGACGGCCAGCGCGCGCAGCCGCCCGGAGCGAACATGCTGCAGCGCGGGCGGGATGTCGCTGAACATGACCTGGATCTGCCCGCCCAGCAGATCGGTGACCGCCGGGGCGCTGCCCTTGTAGGGCACATGGGTGAGGCTGGCGCCGGTCTGGGCCTTGAACATCTCCACGCCCAGATGCTGCGGGCTGCCATTGCCCGCCGAACCGTAGCTCAGGCCCTCGGGCCTGGCCTTGGACAAGGCGATCAGCTCGGCGATGTTCTTGACCGGCAGGGAGGGATGCACCACCACCAGCAGCGGCACGGCGCCGATCATGCCGATAGGCGCAAAGTCCCTGGCCGGGTCGTAGCTGAGCTTCTTGTAGAGCCAGGGATTGATCGCGAGCGTGGTGCTGGTGGCCACCAGCAGCGTTTGACCGTCGGGCGCCGAACGCGCGACGTAGCCGGCGCCGATGCCGCTGCCCGCGCCCGGTTTGTTGTCCACGATGAGCTGACGCCCGAGCAGCGGCGCCATCTGCTGCGCCAGCATGCGGCCCAGCAGGTCGGTGGTGCCGGCCGGGGCGTAGGGCACGACGATGGTGATGGGCCTGTCGCTCTGGGCCAGCAGCGAAGCGGGGCTGGCTGCGGCGGCTGCGGCCAGCAGGCCGGTGAGGCGGTTGAGCGCGTGGCGTCGGTTCATGCGGAGGTCTCCTGTCGGGGTGTGGAATGGGCGCCGCGCACGCGGTCGATAAGGGCGAGCGGGTCGTCGGGAAGCGTGTCGCCGCGCCAGGCCACATGCTGGTCGGGGCGCGACAGCACCAGGGCATGGGCATAGAGCCCGCGCGCGGCTTCGGCGTTCACGTCCAGCACCGCGAGCGGCACGCCGCGCTGGCGGGCGGCCGCTTCCAGCGGCGCGCTGTCGGCGGTGGGGTCGAAGCGCAGCAGGGTGTAGTCCGGCCCCAGCGCGTCGTACAGCGAGCGCCCGTCATTCAGCCAGACATGGGGCGTGCGGCAGCCCGGCACGGTGGACGGCGTGAAGCCGTCCATGGTGTAGGCGGGCGCGGCCTCGCCGTCGTAGGCGATCAGCGGCGACTGGTCGTAGAAGTAGCCGAAGTTGAGTCCGCCGCAGCAGTACTGCCGGACGTTCAGTTCATACAGCGCCCGCCCCGCGGCGGCGCGCGCCGCCGCGCCGGCCTCGCCCGGCGCTTCGATGTCGGGGGGCACGCCCTCGCGCTGCTTCTGCAGCGCCAGGGCATGGTTCATCGCGAACTTCGACACCTGCTCGGTGATCGGCTGGCGCTCGGCCTC
>Ga0116227_10010580_pt1 | contig 16022 bp, 12 predicted proteins | sample S1TSphgellanicum_FD_89693 | JGI IMG/M metagenome (GOLD analysis project Ga0116227, IMG submission 89693) | Host-associated microbial communities from peat moss isolated from Minnesota, USA - S1T2_Fb - Sphagnum magellanicum MG | ecosystem: Host-associated > Plants > Peat moss > Unclassified... | reverse complement strand
TGGATGCCCGATCCCTGCCGCAGTTGCGACCGTCGCGAAATCGACTGGGGCGGCTGCCGGTGCCAAGCTTTTCTGCTCACGGGCAACGCCGCCGCGACCGACCCTGCCTGCGCGAAGAGTCCCGATCACGCGCTGGTTGAGGCGTTTCGCGACGCTGCGGCCGACGCGGCATTCGTGCCCCGGCGCCCTTCGACCCTTCGACAGGCTCAGGGTGACAAGCTCAGGGCTTAACTAGGGCGTGATCGTTCGCGTCCTCGGGTCGGCCGCCGGCGGCGGCGTGCCGCAGTGGAACTGCGCGTGTCCGCATTGCGCGGCCGCGCGCCTCGGAACGATCCCGCGCCGCTCGCAATCGTCTCTGGCGATTTCCGGCGACGGTTCCGCGTGGTGGCTCGTCAACGTTTCGCCCGACGTCGCGCAGCAGATCGAAGCGCACGAACCCTTGCAACCGCGCCAGGCGCGCGGCACGCCGATCAGCGGCATCCTGCTGACCGACGCCAACGTCGATCACATGGGCGGACTCGCGGTCTTGCGTCAGACGGGCGAGATCGGTTTCACGCTCTGGTCCAGTGCGGTCGTGCGCGAGATCGCAGAAGAACAGCCGGCCTTCGCACCGTTCACGAACGACCCGCACCGCTGGAACGTGTTCGACACCGAACCCCGTCAACTCGACGCGCATCTCTGGGCACGAGCGTTCTCCGTGTCCGGCACGACGCCGGGCTACGACGGGCGGCGTTCCGTTCCCGGTGCCGTCGTGGCGATCGAAATCGTCGATCGTCAGGGCGGAGCCACGCTGCTGGCGGCGCCGGTGTTCGGCGACGTCGACGACGCGCTACGCGCAGCGCTGCGGACCGCGGACGTCGCCTTCATCGACGGCTCGTTCTACGTCGAGGACGAACTGGCGGCGTACGGTGTCGCGGGCAAAGGCGCGAGCCGGCTCGGACATCTTCCGGTCGCCGGCCCACACGGGTCGCGGCAGCGCCTCGGCGATCTGGCGGCCGTCACGCGACTCGTCTACACGCACCTCAACAATACGAATCCGCTGGTCGATGCGGGCTCGGACGAAGCGCGCGAGACGCGCGCCGCGGGTTTCGAGATCGCGGAAGACGGACTGACGCTCAGTCTCTGACCGGGAAGCCGCAGGTCGCCGCGTTCCGGCGCTCCGGTCCGATCGGAATGTCGACGCGGAAGCGCGCGATCAACGGCGGGCCGTAGCGGTCGATGCTCGAGCGGTAGGTGGCGTCGGTCAAATTGTCGGCGATCAACGAAAACGTCGTGCCGGAGGCCGTCGCGGCGCGCACGGTCGCGCCGATCAGGATCGCGGTTCCGAGCGGTTCCGTGTTGAGGTCGTCGGCGTATTCCTGTCCCACGTAGGCGGCATCGACGGAATACGAAAACGGGCCGCGGCCGGCCGCGTCGATCCCGATGTCGGCAGACTGCGCGGGCACGTACTCCGGGTGTTTGCCGGGCGTGCCCGCAGGACCGGCCGTCACGCGCGCGTACTGGGTGGTGCCCGAGGCGCGCGCGCGCGTGCACGTGCCGAGGGGTTGCGCGAAGGTGAGCGTTTCGCCATTGGTTTGCGTGCGGTCGACGTTCTCGCGGATTTCCAGCGTGGGGCTGACCGTCACGAAGTCGATCGCGTCGTTCACGTGGGTTTGAAACACGTCGAAGGCCAGACGTCCGTTTCCGATCAGGTAGTCGAGGCCGAGGTCGTCCGTGCGGCTGCGCTCGGGCACGAGATTGGGATTGGGCGCTTCGACGACCGAACCGACGTTGAAGCCGCGCACCAGTTCGTTGAGGTAGGGCCCGCGAAATCCGCCGCCGCTGGAAACGCGCAGGGCAAGCCGCTCGCCTGCGTCGTACCGTAGCGCGACGCGCGGCGAGATCGCGCCTTCATCGTGACCGGCGACGCTGGTCGTGCTCAAATACGGCGCGGGCGACGCCGCGACCGTTTTGGTTAGCGACAGATCGTCGTAGCGCAAGCGGTCGGCGCGCGCCCCGGCCAGCGCTTCGAAACGGCGCGTTCGATACGTCGTCTGCAGCGCGATGCCTTGTTCGAGTTCGACGCCCGTTCCGTTGGCGGTCAACGCCCCGGTCGGCCCGTATTGTTCGCTCTCACCGTCGACGCGCCGCTGGTCGACGCGCAATTCGTACTGCACCGGCCCCGGCGCGTCGAGCAAGGTTCCGAAGAAGCCGTCTTCGTGCGCGGGCACGTGCTGAATGTAGCGCAGCTTGCCGGGCGCGGCGGGCGCGAGGTCGTCGAGGTTGTACACGGTCGTGTCGCGATCGTAGAGGCCCAGCGTCGCCACGGTGCTTCCGAGCTGATGGGACGCGGTGAGGTTCTCTTGCCGGAACGTGCGATCGAAGGTGTAGTTGGCGCGGCCCTGATCCTGATGGTCCGAAGAGAACGTCACGCCGCCGTCGACCGTCGTGCCCCCCGCGGCGTAGCGGACCTTGGCGCTCGTCGAGGCGCTCTCACCGGTCGCGGGCCGGTCGACCGGGCTCGCGTACCCGGGCGGCAAATCGAGATACTCGAGGCGATTGACCGTCGTCGCAAGCGAAACGCCCAGCGCCGGGCCGAGCGGGGCTCGCACGAAGAGGCCTTCATCCGCAGCGGCGTCCGTGCCGGTAGAGAGCCGAACGAAGCCGTCGGCCGGGCCTGGTCCGGTGCGGGGCGCGAACGTGCTGATATCGAGGACGCCGCCGACGCCGCCCGAGCCGTAAAGCGCCGAACCCGCGCCGCGCAGGAGTTCCTCGCGCACGATCGCGTCGCTCGGGTACGCCTCCCAGTCGATCTGACCGCCGAACGCGTCTTGCGCCGGAAAGCCGTCGACGAGCACGACGCCGCGGTCGTTACCCGTCCCCGAAAATGAGGCGCGCAGCAAACCGTAGTTCGTGAACGCGCTGTTGCTGCGCGTCGCGTCGCTACCCGGCAGTTCGCGCAGCAGACGATCCGAGGTCGCGGCCGGCGACAGCGCGATCGCGCCGGCGTCGAGCACGGAAGCCGCGAGCGGCGAATCGTGCAAGTTCTGTCGCGAACCCGTCGCGACCGTCACGCTGCCGACGACGGGTAGCGCACGTTCCAGCGCGACCCGGACGGTCGCTCCGGTGAGGGAGACGTGCGACGGCGCGAAGCCCGGCTTCGAGACGTCGGCCGCGACCGGTTCGGAGCCGGCCCGCGGTGTGGCGCGGCCCGCCGCGTCGGAGGTTTCGACGTCGCGTTCACCGCGACTGCCGGTGAAGACGACGCGAGCCCCGCTCAAGGGCCTCCCCGCATCGTCGACGACGATCAGCGGTTGCAGCGGAAGAGCGAGGCTCGCGATGATTGCCAGCTTTAGGAGTAGCACCGCCGCGCATTTACGCGCGGGGTGTTGATTCTACTTCGAAGCAGGCGGTGGTGGCGGTGCTGCGAAGATCTTGTTGAGATCCAGATGGATGTCCGCCGTGACCCAATACGAAACTTCGTGAATCGTGCCGGGAACGGGGAACGGGGAACCTTGTTCGCCCTGGGTCAGGTTGGCGGCATTGAGTGCGAAGCTGAGATTGGGAGTGACGACCTTATTGAGGCCGAAGATCCAAATCTTATAGCTCCACGGGAAGGGCGCGTTCTCGAAGTAGTCGAGTGCCCCCCACGTGTACGTGGCCGTCGCCGTCACGCGGTTTCTGATGTCGACCGGGTACACGAGAGTCGCCGCCTGCGACGTGCCGTATTCGCGGACGTTGCCGATCGATTGGGTGCCTTCAGCCGCAGCTACGGCAGCGGTCTGATTGTGGTTCGCGGTGTGGCCCGTGATGTTGAGCACGACCACGCCGTGATTGAGGAACTGGAAAGACGGCGACGTGAAGGTCAGTCCGAGGTTTCCGGTGTGCCATTCGGTCGATCCCGCCGCGGCCGGGATGGTGGGATCGGCGCTGCCGGGGCAGCATTGGCGAGACCGGTTGGCGAGGCTGGCCTCGACCGACAGGTACCGGTTGGCGACCCAATCCAGGCGGTAATCCTGGATCGTGTCCTTGAACGGAACGCCCGCCGGGGACGCACCCGGCAGCACGAGCGTGGACCAGATGAGTTCGCCTGAGTTGTGGTCGTACGAGAACGAAAGCCCTTTGAAGAGGGGAAGCGTCACGGTACCGTTGAGGACGACCCCGCCGCTGGGGCCTTGGAGATTGCCCCCGTTCGTGGCCAGCCCGCTGTTCGACGTGTTTCCCGTGTCTGCGAAAGTTGCCACGGGACGTATATCGATGATCGGCAGGTGGTCGTCGGCCCGCGCGATTTGCGGTACGGCGAGGGCGAGTAAAGTGGCTACGGCGCATACAGCGAGACGCGCGCGATTAAAGAAGTTCACTTGGCCATTGGCCTCCTTCCGGAAGGGCACGACAAAAACGTTAAGCCGATGTTAGCTTACGGGTCGCCCCAGTGCAACACTAGTACGAAACGAGCGCGAGACCTGCAATAGTTAAGTGCATAAGTTTCCTTGTCCTACGGAGGTCCTTGCCAAGGGTGCGACATGGTTCTTTTGTCAGACAGTAAACAACTATATGCAAATTGTCTCACGTCCTGGCATTCGGTTCGTACTCTGGATTATTAATGTGCGCGAGGCGCGGCAAATTCCCTTGAATTCGCGCCTCCCGCGCGGAAATTGTTGCCGTACGAAAAAGGTGAAGCACTCTAGCTCCGGCGCCGGCAGCGTGAAGCGGTTAGGACTTCTTTACCTCAAAACGAAGCCGGCGGAACAAAGAGACTCACGCCTTTCCTGCTTGACCGATCGATTCTGTGAAGCTTGCGCCCCGGGACGATCTCGCCGGTCGTGGCCATCCGCAGGAGCCTGGGCCGGACCAAACTTCACCCGCGGCGCTTGGGAAAGGCGTCGCGGAAGAGCGTCTCATCGACGAAGCGCTTCACCGGCGGGAGCTGGGTCTTCCCCATCGCGCGCAGGGTATCGTAGAGCGGTCCGCCGACTTCCGTTGCCGAGAGTGCCAACGTCCCGCTCTGGGCGAGTCGCGGATCGCCCTTTATCAGCGGGATCTGCGCGCGATTGCTCGACAGTTGCTGGGCGCGCTCGAGGCCGAGGCCCACGCCGTAGCGGTCGACGGTGAGGTCCGCACCCAGCTCCGGGTCGCTGCCGTTGGTCACCCATCCGCGCACGCTGGCGCGCAGCCAGCGCACGACCCGGTCGCGGTTTTTCTCGAGGTAGTCGCGCGTCGTGAATAGCCCGTCGGTAACGCCGTGGTAACCGAGGGTCTCGAAGGAGGCCAAGACGTAGGGCACGCCGCGGGCCGCTAGGACGAGCGGCTGCGCCGTCTGGTAACAGAGGTAGGCGTCGCACGCGCCTTCCACCAGCGGTTCGGGGTCGAATCCGACCGGGACTTCCGTATAGTTCAGTGGTAAATGATTTATCGTGAGGATTCCGTCGATGTATTCCTTGGCTCCCTGCTGCAGTCCGATTCGTTTGCCGACGATGTCGCGCGCGTGGCGCACCGGATTCTTCGGAAGCGACAGCAGGCCCGCCACCGGGTGCTGGTAGATCGCGCCGAAAGCGACGAAATCGGCGCCCTGTGCGATCGCGTCGACCACTTTGGCGATCTCGTCGACGCCGATGTCGGCGCGGCCGGCGGCGACGACTGCCTCGACGTTGGCGAGATTGGGGCCGCCGGAAAGGAAGGTCGCGTCGATGCCTTCGTGGGCGTAATACCCGCGAGCATCCGCGATCCAAAAACCGGCGTATTCGACATTCTTGATCCACAGCAGTTGGGTGGTGACCGGATCGGCGGCCGTGGCGCGGCCGGGAACGGCCGCGAGCGCCGCGGCCGCGCCGCCGGCGCACGTGAGGAATCGAGCGCGTTTCATTCGCGGAAGATACGCCCGACCGCCGCCTCGATCCGGCGTGAGAGCAGAAAAGCCGTTGTAGAGAGCGCGGTCGCGACCAAAGCGGCCGCCCAGGCCGCCGCGAGCCGGAACGAACCTTCGGCTAGCGCGAAGTCCCGGCCGAGCCCCGAGGTGCCCATCAAATATTCGGCGACCAGCGCCGCCAAAACGCAATTGGCGGACGAGATGCGCAGCGCCACCAGCAGGTTTGGAACGGCTGCCGGCAGCGCCAACAGACGCAGGCGGGTCACCCGGCCCGCGCCGAGTACCGCGAACACGTCGGCGCTGCCGCGCGGTAACGCGCGCAGCCCCGCGCTAACGAGCGCCAGCGTCGGGAAGACCGTGATCAGCGCGGCGCTCGCGACGACGGTGCGCTGATCGTAGCCGAGCACGCGCGCCACGACCGGCATCAGCGCGACGATCGGCGTTGCCTGGATCAGCAGGACGGGCCAGGTCAGCGCCGCGCTCGCGTACGGCGAAAACCAGGCGCCGGCCGCCAGAACGATAGCCAGTGCCGCGCCGGCGATCAGTCCGGCCAGCGCAACGCCGAGGGTCGTCAGTCCCTCGCGCGCGTAGAAGCCGGGATGACCGGCGAGCTCGGCACCGACCGCCAGCGGCGCGGGCATGACGATCGCCTGCACGTGGGCGAGCGAAACCCACGCCTGCCACACGCCGATCAGCAGCAAGAGCGGCCAATACAGCGATACGAAACGCTTTACACGGGGAGTACCCGCCCAAACTCCCTTCACGCGCGGAACCGGCGGGCCGCCGCTGCGGCGAGCACGCCCAGCACCAGGTACGCCGACGCGGCCAGCGCGGCACCCGTCAGGGCCGCGCTCCAGAGCAGTTCGATTTGATAATTCTGCATCGCGTTGACCAGGATCGGTCCGAGGCCCCGATCGCTCGCGAACCATTCACCGATGATCGCGCCGACGATCGCGATCGGAGCGCTCGCGCGCAAACCGTCGGTCACCGCGGGCAGCGCGGCCGGCAGTTCGAGCAACCCGAAGGTGGCGCCGCGCGCGGCGCCGAGGGCCGCGAAGAGCGCGCGATGCGTGGTCGAGGGCGAGTCCAGTCCCGCGACGGTCGCCACGAAGGCGATGAAGAAGGTGGCCAGCGCCGCGACGATCGCCGGGTTCACGCTCGGCGGGAAGCTGACGGCGCAGAGCGAGCCCACCGCCACGACGGGGATGCCGTTGACGATGGCGGCGAAACGCTCGAGGCCCGGCGCCGAAGCGGGAACGAGCGCCGACGATAGCGCCAGAATGCAGCCGGCCAGCGTTCCCGCGACGTATCCGGTCAGCGCCTCCCGTCCGGTCCGGCCTGCCGCGTCGGCGAGCAGCGCCGCGTGTTCCGGAGTGGACGCATACGCGAATACGCGCGAGAGCGGCGGCCACTCCGGACCGAGAACGCCCGCGCGCGCGGCCAGTTCCCAGATCGCCAGCAGCCCGGTCAGGCCGCCGGCGGAAGCGAGTGCCCGGCCCGCGGCGGTTATGCCGGCACGCTTTCGTCGTCGAGTTCGGCCGTCAGCGCGTCGACGAGCGCGTGAAAATCGCTCTCGGCCAGGAGCGCCCGGCCGCGCGGCCGCGCGAATGGAACTTCGACCGTGCGCCGGATCCGGCCCGGTCGCGGCGTCATCACGTGCACTCGGTCGGCCAAGAAGACCGCTTCTTCGACGGAGTGCGTGACGAGCAACGTCGTGATCGCGCGCGCCGTCCAAATGCGTTGCAATTCGAGGTTGAGGCGGCGCCGCGTGACGGCGTCGAGCGCGCCGAACGGTTCGTCCAGCAGCAGTACTTCGGGATCGAGCACGAGCGCGCGAGCCAACGCGACGCGCTGACGCATGCCCCCGGAGAGTTCGCGCGGCCGCGCCGTCGCGAACTCCGCGATGCCGACGCGTTGCAGCAATTCGTCGACGCGATTCGCATCGACGCTGCGGCCGCTCGCGCGAAAGGCCAGCGCCACGTTGTCGCGCGCGCTGAGCCACGGCAACAGCGCGTCGTCTTGAAAGGCCACGCCCAAACGATGAGCCGCGACGATCTCCGCGGGGGCGCGGCCGCCGACGGTGACGTCGCCGGCGGTCGGGCGCTGCAAACCGGCGATCGAGCGCAGGATCGTCGATTTACCGCAGCCCGACGGTCCGATGATCGCGGCGAACGTGCCGGCCGGGACCTCGAGATCGATGCCGTCGAGCGCTAGAACGGAACGCTTGCGCGTCGCGTATTCAACGCGAAATCCGCGTAACGAAATCGTCGAGTCCGGCACTGCCGCTCCTAATTACGGTTGAAGGGCCGCGCGACCCCCCGCGCGCGGCGTTACGGCACCGGCCAGCAGCGAGTCACGAATTCGGCGGTTTGCGCGATCGAATCCCGCGCCTCGGGAAGGAAGTCGAAGATGGGCCAGACGTGCGGCATTGCGGCTGCCACCTGCAAGGTGACGTCGGCGTCTTGCGAGCGCGCGCGTCCTGCTAAGCGCACCGCGTCGTCGCGCAGGACCTCGCTCGAGCTCGCGAAGATCAGCAGCGGCGGAAAATCCCGGTAATCACCGTACAGCGGCGAAACGAAGGGATGCCGGAGTTGCTCGGCCGGCGCGTAATGGCGCGCCATCGGCCCGACGTTCGCGCCCACCAGCATGTCGTCGGAGCGCGCGTTGGTCACCAGTGACGGGCCCGTGGCCAACAGATCGGTCCACGGCGAATACGCGACGACGCAGGCGACCGGGCGAGCCGCGCCGTCGCGTTCGCGTAACGCGAGCACCGTCGCCAGCGCCAGCCCGCCGCCCGCGGAATCGCCGCCGATCGCGATGTCGCCGGGCCCCAAGCCGCGCGCGCGCAACATGTCGTAGGCATCCAACGCATCGGAGAGCGCGGCGGGATACGGATGCTCGGGCGCGAGCCGATAGTCCGGAACGAACACCGGTGCGCCGCACGCGCGCGCGAGCGCGATCGTCAACGTGCGGTGCGTGAGCGGACCGCAGGCGACGTAGCCGCCGCCGTGGAGGTAGAGAATGGCGCGCTCCGGGTTCGCGGCGCCGTTCGCGCGGACCCACTCGCCGCGCACCGGCGCGTCGAGCGTTTCGATCCGCACGTCGCGCGGGACTTTCGCGTTGCGCGCGGCGCCCAATTCGAACATCCGGCGCGTCGTCGCGAGCGAATCGGCGGGCGAGGCCTTACGGCGCGCGAGCCGCGCCTTGACGGTCGCGCGGACCAGCGCCTTTATGACGCGGGCCTGCAAGCTCGGCATCAGCGTCCGCCGGCCCGGGCGGAACGGTTCTTGGGGTCGAACAACGGTCGCAACACCTCCATGTAGCGCGCCGGGAAGAAGCGCGCAATGAGGTCGATCAGCGTCGCGTCGCGTCCGATCAACAGGCGCGGCCGGTCCTGCAGTACCGCGCGGACGATGCGGCGCGCGGCTTCTTCGGGCGGAAGCACGAGCGCGGCTTCGAAGGCTTTGATGTCGCGTTCGTAGCTAGCGGCGTCGGCTCCGGCGCCGCGGCGCGCCGAGGCCGCGATCGAGGTGCGAATCCCGCCCGGGTGCACGATGGTCACCTTGACCGGCGTCCCGGCCAGTTCGTGGCGCAGAACTTCCGAGAAGCCTCGCACCGCGAATTTGCTCGCGCTGTAGCCGATTTGCATCGGTGGCGCAATGAGGCCGTAGACGCTCGAGAGCGTAACGATGTTGGCCTGCGGTTCTTGCGCGAGCAGCGGCAAGAAGAGATTGCAGCCGTAGACCGTCCCCCAGAAATTCACGCCCATGATCCACTCGAGATCTTCGAGCGAGACGTCTTCGAAGCTGCCGTAAAGGGAGACGCCGGCGTTATTGACCAGCAATGAGACGCGCCCGAATTCCCGCTCGACCTCGTCGCGGAAGACGCGCATCGCGGCGAAATCCGACACGTCGAGCGCGCGCGCGATCACGCGTGTGGCCGGCGGCAGCTCCTCGCGGGTGGCGGCCAGCTTGGCCCGGTCGATGTCGGCCAGCGCCAGATCCGCGCCGCGCGCGGCCAGTTCGTGCGCGAGCGCCCGTCCGATGCCCGAACCCGCGCCGGTAACGACGGCGACGGCACCGCGAAGCGACCGCACCGCTAGCGCGCCTCGCTGGAAATGACACGTTTTTTCATGGAGTCGCTTTCTTTACGTAGCTGGGCACCCCGGCCCGGCGGGCGTCGGCCGAGGCGCGTGACGCGCTCGAAGCGTCGCGTGACGCGTAGCTCGCGCGGAGCGCGGGGCACGGCGCGCGAAAGGGGCGGAGTGAAGCTTCGCTACCTCGCTCTCTTCGGCTCGTTCCTGCTCCTCGCCGGCAGCTCCGGCGTCCGCGCCGCCGGCGCCCAAGCCGCGTCTACCGCTCTGACCGCACCCTTCGATGCGTTGCGCTGGCGCTTGATCGGTCCGTTTCGCGGAGGCCGGACCGTCGCGGTCGCGGGTGTGCCGCAGCAGCCCGGCGTCTTTTACATGGCTCCGAACGACGGCGGCGTCTGGAAGACCGACGACTTCGCGCGGACCTGGACGCCGATCTTCGACGGCCAAGATACGGGTTCGATCGGCGCGCTGGCCGTCGCACCCTCGGACCCGAGCGTCATCTACGTCGGCAGCGGTGAGGGTTTGCGCCGGCCGGATCTCTCGACCGGCGACGGCGTGTACAAGTCGACGGATGCGGGCGGGAGCTGGACGCATCTGGGCTTGCGCGACGGCCAGCAGATCCAGGCAATCGCGGTGGACCCGCGCGACGCCAAACGCGTTTTCGTCGCGGTGGTCGGCCATCCGTACGGACCGAACGACGAACGCGGCCTCTATCGCTCGGTCGACGGCGGGACGACGTTCGACAAAGTGTTGGGTGCGGGCGATGATACGGGTGCGGTCAGCGTCGTCATCGATCCCAATCACCCCGACACCGTCTATGCGGACCTCTGGGCCTCCCGCAACGGGCCGTGGAACTTGCTGCAGGTCTACGAACGCTACACCGACGGCGGCCTCTTCAAATCCAGCGACGGCGGCACGACATGGACGAAGCTCACAAACGGACTGCCGGCAAACCTCGGACGCATCGGGATCGCGGTTTCGCCGGCCGACTCCAAGCGGCTCTACGCGCTCGTGGAGGAACCGAACGGCTGCGGGGTCTACCGCTCCGACGACGCCGGCGCGTCGTGGCGCGTCACCGATCGCGAAGAGCGCGTCTGCGGGCGGACCGAAGATTTCGCCGGCATCACGGCGGATCCCAAAGATCCGAACACCGTGTATTCGGCCAACACGACGACGTACCGCTCGAGCGACGGCGGCACGACGTGGACGGGCATCAAGGGCGCGCCGGGCGGCGACGACTACCACACGATCTGGATCGATCCCGGCAACCCGGACGTCATCTTGCTCGGCGTCGACCAGGGCGCGACGTTGACGGTCAACGGCGGCAAGACGTGGAGCTCTTGGTATAACCAGCCGACGGCGCAATTTTATCACGTGATCACCGACGACCGCTTTCCGTATCGCGTCTTCGGCGGACAGCAAGAGAGCGGGAGCGCCGAAGTTTGGAGCCGCGGCGACGACGGCGCGATCACGTTTCGCGAATTCCATCCGGTCGGAACCGAAGAATACGGTTACGTCGCGCCGGACCCGCTGCATCCGTGGCTGATCTACGGTGGTAAAGTAACGGTCTACGACGAGCGCACGGGACAGACACAAGACGTGTCGCCGACCTACGATCGCAAGCGCTACCGGTTCGATCGGACCAATCCGCTGGTCTGGAATCGGGTCGATAAGCGCACGCTCTATCTCGGACTCAACGTGGTCTTCGCGACGCGGGACGGCGGCCGCACCTGGGCGACGATCAGTCCCGATCTGACGCGCGAGAGTCCGGGCGAACCGCCCGCGCTCGCGCGCTTTGCCGATAGCGATCCGCTCTACGGCAAGCACCGCGGCGTGATCTACAGCCTGGCGCCTTCCTACATCGACGCGAAACTGATCTGGGCGGGCACCGACGACGGGTTGGTGTGGGTCACCAAAGACGGCGGAGCGCACTGGCGCAACGTCACGCCGTCCGCACTCGGCCCCTGGAGCCGCGTGACGCAGATCGACGCCTCGCACTTCGACCGCGCCACCGCGTACGTTTCGGTCAGCCGCCAGCGCCTCGACGATTCGCATCCGTACATCTACCGCACCCACGACGGCGGCGCGACGTGGCAGCCGATCGTTTCGGGCATCGGTGACGAACCGGTCAACACCGTGCGCGAAGATCCGGTCCGGCGCGGGTTGCTCTTCGCGGGCACGGAGCGGACGGTGTACGTCTCGCAGGACGACGGCGCGCACTGGTCTTCGTTGCAGCACAACTTGCCGCCGACGTCGATCCGGGACCTCGTCGTCCACGGCGACGACGTCGTCGCCGGCACGCACGGCCGCTCGTTCTGGATCCTCGACGACATCGCGCCGCTACGCCAAACTCGCACGGCGCTGTTTACGCCGGCGCTGGCCTATCGCGTCCGGCGCGACACCTACACGGACACGCCGCTGCCGCCCGTCGAGCCCGCCGGCGAGAACCCGCCCGACGGCGCGATCATCGACTATACCCTCGCGCCCTCGATCAGCGGCCCCGTCAGTCTGGAGATCGACGACGCCGCGGGTCACGTCGTGCGCAAATTCGCGTCGACCGACGTGCCCGAGCCGATCGCCCCCGACATCGACGTGCCGACGTACTGGGTACGGACGCCGCAGATCCTGTCGGCGCAGCCCGGCGATCACCGCTTCGTTTGGGACCTGCGCTACGCCGCGCCCGCCTCGCTCGAACACGGGTACCCGATCGGCGCGATCGTTCACGACACGCCGCGCGCGCCCGAAGGCGTGCTCGTGGTACCGGGAACGTACACGGCGCGCTTGCGAGCCAACGGAGCGAGCTACGCGCGCACGTTCAGCGTCGCACCCGACCCGCGCGGCAGCGCTTCACCCGCGGCGCTGGCCGAGCAGTTTCGCGTGGCCATGCAAATCGCTGACGGCCTCGATCGCTCCGCCGCGGCGTTCGAGCGCGCCCGGGCCAACAAGGACGCGGCCGGCGCCGAACGCGCCGCGCGCGCCAACGGATCGCTCGGGCGGCTCTTGGGGATCGTCGAGGACGCCGACGCCGCGCCGACCGCTGCCGCCAAGTCGGCCGTCGCGGGAATCTTACGGGGTTTGGTGGCCGCCAACGGGGCGATACCGGACCTCGGCGAGCTCGACGAGCCCTAATCGTTCGGCGGCGCGCGCCGCGGGTCGTAGCGGACCGCGTTCGCGACGGTTCCGCGGAACAGGTATTCGGTCAGCAGCCGGCCCGCCGCGAACTCCTCGGCGGTGTCTTCCGGCAACGGCCAGCGCAGCGACTCGTAGAGTCTGGGTCGAAAGAGGTCAAAAGCCGATTCGAGCAGGTCGCCGTACGTTTCGGCGGCACCGACGAGCCAACGGCCCGCGGAGAGCATCGCAATGAGCGCGATGGGCAGCGCCCACCACGTCAAGATCGTCCAGCCCAGGAAGAAGAAGCCCCACAGCCAGATTCGGGCGCCGGCATCGAGTTCCGAGCGCGCCGCGCTGATCTGCTCGCGAACGTCGTCGGGCAGGAGCAGCCAGAGCCGCGGCCAGCAGATCACCGCATCGAGACCGTATTTTTCGGTCGGACGGCGCTCCGCGGCGCGCAAGACGTTGCCGAGCGTGGTCGGCATGCGATCCGCCACGTTGACGGGCACGCGGCGCAGCTGAAGATCCAGCTCGACGTACGCGGCACGCTGCGCCGCCGAGAGGCTTTGCGGCTCGAGTTCGGCCAGCGCCTGCCATCGCGCGCGCGCACGCTCGGCGCGCGCGTTCGTCCAGCCGACCGCCGTCGCGCGAAGCGGCGTCCAGAGCGGCCCGTATCCCTCGAGCAGACGCAGCGTCGGCAAGACCAGCGCCGCTTCGAGCGCGGCCGAAACAACGATCAAGGTCGGGACGGCAACGAAGGCGACGAGTTGTTGGTGTTCGCTCATCGATCCGAGCTCGGCACGTGTCGCCGGCCAGCCGTGGACAAGCCACGCGACCGCCCCGCCGGCCCAGAAGACCAGGGCGGGCCCGAGCAGCGCCGCGACGAGCCGGTCGGCGACTTTCGAGCCGGCGCCTTCCCAAAACGTCTCCAGCATCGGCTACGCGACGGCGACGCGCGCGATCAGATGGATGGGACAGTCCGGTACCTCTTCGCCGGCTTGGCGCCGGACCCAGACCCGGCCGCACTTCGGGCAGACGAAACGCGAGCCCGCGGGCGTGGGGCCGGAGGTTCCGGGCGTCACCTTATAGCCGCGCAAAGCGGGGGTGGGCGCGAGAAACTGCCGGGCCCACTCGCGGGTCGCGTCGTGCTGTTCGAACACGGAGCGCAGGGCATCGGTGACGTCTTCGCCGGCCTCGGCCTGCGTTAGCAGTGCGTCGATGCGGAGCGTCGTCGACGCGGCCTCATCGCCGAGCAGATCCGGACGCGCGAGAAAGGCGCGCATCGCTCGCGCGCATTCGACCACGTCATCTTCGTTCGGCACGCACGGCCCTCCGATCGGGAATTCCGCGCCCGTCCCGTGCGCCGGCCGGCAAAAGAGCGTGCGACGGAACGTTGGCGAACTCGGCTTCGAGAACCATCGGGGTCCGTGAAGCTGCATGAACCGGCAATTTGAGAACTTCGACCTGGAATTCTCGCGCGCCGCCGAGGGGTATACCGCGCGCGTGCTGAGTTCACCCGGCGGCGAAGGCTCGCAATCGTTCGCGATCCCGATCAACAGCCTGGAACTCGAAAACGTGGTGTTGCAGGTGCTGGCGGCGCGGCGCGTGCGCAGCATCTCGTCCAAACAAGGGTCGCGGCTGCGCAGCGTGGGCGGCGCGCTGTTCAAGGCCGTGTTCGCGGGTGAGGTCTTACAATGTTACCTGCGCAGCTTGGGCAGCTGCACGGAAGCGAGCGGACTGCGGATCCGATTGCGCTTCGTCGACACGCCCGAGCTGGTAAATCTGCCGTGGGAATTGCTCTACGACGAGGGCATCGATCAGTGGGTCGCGCTAAAACTCGACACGCCGCTGGTCCGCTACCTGCGGATGCCCGCGCAGATCGCTCCGCTGCGGGTCAGTGGACCGCTCCACGTGCTGACCGTCGTCTCCGATCCGTCCGACGTCCCGCACCTCGACATCGATAGCGAGGCGGCAGCCGTCGAGGGCGCGCTCCGCGTGCTCGACGAGTCGAGTCCCGGCTCCGTCGTAGCGCAGACGCTACGGCATCCAACGCCCGAACTGCTGCAGCGCAAACTGATGGAATTGCCGTGGCACGTCCTGCACTTCATCGGTCACGGCGAATTCGACGAACGCACCGGAACGGGCATGCTCGTTCTCGAGGACGAGCGCGGCAAGGCGCGTCCCGTTACCGCGGAGCGGTTATCGGTCATGCTGCAGGGGCGCTCGCTCAAACTCGTGATCCTCAATTCGTGCGAGGGTTCCCGCGGCGGCGAAGACCACCGCTCGGGGCTCGCGCAAAGCCTGATCGCGCAAGGCGTTCCGGCCGTCATCGCGATGCAGTTCCCGATCACGGACACGGCCGCGCTCGCATTCTCGCGCATGTTTTACCACGCCGTCGTGCTCGGCACGTCGCTGGAGAACGCGGTCGTCGAAGCGCGTCGCGCGATCTACCAGGAGAGCGAACTGGAATGGGCCACGCCGACGCTCTACCTTCGCTCGGAGAACGGATTGCTGTTCGAGCGGTTCGATCCAGCCGGCCTGCGGAAGGTCGTGAACGTCCGGCAGCCGCGCCGCGATGCGCCGCCCGATCCCGCACGTGTCGACTTGGCCTCTCGCGAACTCGTCGGACCCGAAGTCGCCAAGCCCGAAGTCGCCAAGCCCGAAGTCGCTAAGGTCGAAGTCGCTAAGGTCGAATCGGCCGGCGAAGAGGTTACACCCGAATCTGCTAAACGCGAGCTAGCGAAACCCGAAGTCGACAAGCCCGAACCGGATCCGCATCCGAAGCCGTTCGTCGAGCCCGTGCCGCTGGTTCCGATACCGTGGTGGAAGCGGCGCTTCGCGCTTGCCGGGGCCGTGTTCGGAATGGCCGGAATCGCGCTCGCAGTGACGCGCCTCGCCCCGGTTGGGTCGCCCCAACCGTCGCCGAGCGCGACCGAACTCGTCGCTGCCACGGTCGCGCCGACCCTGGGGACC
>Ga0116227_10010579_pt1 | contig 16024 bp, 9 predicted proteins | sample S1TSphgellanicum_FD_89693 | JGI IMG/M metagenome (GOLD analysis project Ga0116227, IMG submission 89693) | Host-associated microbial communities from peat moss isolated from Minnesota, USA - S1T2_Fb - Sphagnum magellanicum MG | ecosystem: Host-associated > Plants > Peat moss > Unclassified... | reverse complement strand
ATGTTCTTATATGTGGCTAGTCTGTCTTTACACTTTGTTGTCCTTGATGTAAGAGTAAGATTTGCAGCCCAGCCTAGTAAAGACACATTGTTTTTCAATTGATTCTTTGTATTTATGTGTAGGGAATTACCATGGGAAAACTTATATGGGAGTAAGAAAATTGAGATTATTTATGAAGCACTGTATATATAGTATAAATTGGTGTCATTTTTGGGGAATGACTCCAGATTCAAAATATTTAGGAAGTTCAAATTCTCATTGAGGATAATTAAAGTGTAATCTAAGGCAAAAATACTCACTCCTTTATCTTATTTGTTTCAAAAAATATAGAAAATGTGACCTCCCCCTGTATGAATGCCAACATTTTTGGAGCTTTGCATTTTGAGAAAATATTTGGAAGTCCTCAATGAATCACTCAGGCTGCAATGAGCCAATGTTTGTGACAAATTCACTCCCAACTTAGTAATTTGAGTATTTTACATTTGGTCGCCCCTTATACATGGGGTCTCTGCCATACATGGCATCTGCATGGAATCCCATAATACATTTAACCTTGTCCAATGGTAATTTGAAAGTTAAGAGCTGGGAAATATATGAATTGTGTTTGACTAGTATGAATGTGTAATATTACAGTGTTTGGTGATGGGTATTGAGCTTCAAGGGGAAGGATAACTAGGTACTATGGACAAATACTTCTAGGGTAAAGTCCATCATTGGGTTGGTCATCATGGCTGTGGCATTCTTGGCCCTTGACTGCATGAATTAGGGTAAAATTTCAGAAATGGCAATAAATTTCAACACTAACATAATTGGCAAAATTATGTCCTACATGCCCCCACAAGTCCATGTCCAACACAAATACATGCCCAATTGAAATGAGTGGACACACCTATAGGGACCTATACAAGGAAGGCCATTGGACTATGGGCTTCAACTCCTGGCCAATGCAACATCCACATGCATGGTTAGCTCTACCTCCGTTTCAGTTTGTGTGTAGGCTTGGAAGGTCAATAGTCAACATTGGATCCCATGGTGTGAGATTGCAAAATGCAAAGCTAATAAACATACCGGCAAAGTAACTTTACCTTCCGGCTCCTGTTTTCATCTCCAAATTCATGTTTCAACTCTAAATGGTGGTATCTATGAATTGAGGAAATCTTATTGAATCTGCAAATAAAATGTTGAAATTCTATTTAATGCACAAAATTCCAGAGTAATTACAGTAGTAGTACACATAATAGTAATGAATGTGCCCATAAATTTTTTTTTAAAAATTGAAACTCAAATTATGAATTAATTTTGTGATAATCTAAATTTCACTCCATATTTAATAGCAATGTATTGTATATTATTTATTTAAAATCTCATCGTCGTTATTACCAAACTTTGAGGATGGATGTGGTGTTTTTTAATTTTACAACTATATTTAATGTGTCCCTTAAATACAACACCACTTGACCACTGAGGGTAAGAAGCCTTTTTTAGTTGCAGACAACTGGTGAGTGCATGTGGACGGCGCATTACTATTACTAAAATCGACGCCTCCATGGAGGGGGAACCTTATATGGAAGGCACCTCCTCTCCTTAAAATTTTACCAAGGACGTTGAACAGGACATTTCTGGGAATTTGGGTTGTGTGCTTGACTCCCACCTCACACTGGGTGTCATTTGTAGAACAGCCTCATTCTCAGTTCTCACCAATGTTGGTTTGGTATAGACTTTTGAACATTCCCACGACCTGCCTTGTCCTAGTATACAACTTTGTTTCCCCCTACAATGCTGGTCCTAGTATTGCCTACTTTTTTGAAATTTCTTACTAGTCTGGTCCTGATATGGGGTCCAGGACTTTTTGGCTGGTATGGAGCCAGTATATAGGGCTGCTGTGACCCACCACCCACCAATGCACCAGTTGTGGATGAGGCCGTTTCGACCATTTTGGGATGAATCCAAACCATTAAACCAAACCAAACATTGAGGTGTGGGTTTGTTTTCCTTTTCGTTGGCTCACGTTTCCTTTACATCTAAAAAAATTTCTCCTTTTTTTCCATCCTTTTCCTTCTTCTCTTTTTTTTTGCTCTTTCTTTCTTCTCCTTTTCATCCACCATCGTCTTCTTCTCTTTCATTGTTGTTGGTGCTTTTTTTCATCATTCTTTTCCCTTTTAAAAAAAAACTACTACTGCTATTGTTTTTTCTTATTCTCTTTTCTTGATACTATAGATTCTTTTCCATTTTTTCCATTTTTGTTGCTTTTTTCTTTTTTTTCATCTTTTGTATTTTTTTTTCTTCTATTGATACAACTTCTTCAACATCATCTCCATTTTCTGTTTTCCTTCTTTTTCTTCAAGCATTTTTTTTCATCACATTGTTGTGCTTGCTATCATTGGTTGTTGCATCATCACTTAATTATCCACATCACACCATGTATGCTTCTACATTTTTCTTTGTCTTTTTGTTCTTTTGGTTTGTGAAACACAAGTAGAAGCAAAAAGAAAAAGATAGAAGAATAAAAAAGAAGGAAATGAAAATTTTCAAAAAACAAAGATTGTTTTGGGGTTTTTTTTTCTGTTTTTCTAGATTTTTCTATTTTTTTAAGTGTAGAAGAAGATTTTCTTTTCTTTTCTTGTTTAAATTTTTTTAATACAAAAAAATTACTCTACTTTTTGTTTCCTTTTCATTTTTTTTTAAAAAAAAATTCTGTTAAGAATAAGAAGATTTTTGGGGTTTTTTTGCCTTATATTTCCAATTTTCTCTATTTTTTAAATGCTAGAAGATTTTTCTTTTATTTTCTTTATTTTCTAAATATTTTTTTGTTTTCCCTTCATTTTTCCATTTTTTTGTGGGTTCTCAAATTTCCAAAAGATCATTGTTTTCCAATTCTTTTTTTAAAATGCGAGAAGAGCTTTCTTTTCTTATCTTATCCTTGTCCTAAATATTCTTTTCCCCCTATTTTTCCATTTTTTCTGGTCTTTAAACTTCCAAAACACGAAAAAAAAATTCCATTTTTTTCTATTTTTTAAAATGCTACAAGATCATGTGTTTGATGCAATCTTTGAGTAGCTATGAAATATCAATTTGTAACCAATGTCATTCAACTTCAATTGTATTGCTATTAATTACACTCATCAACATGCTACTAAGGTGAATCTCATCAATGAACACATGACATGGTGGCTATTGAAAATAGTTTTAGAAAGGGTCTCTTGAAGTTAGAGAAGAGCATGTATAAATTATTCAGGTTTCTTTGGCATAAACAATAGCATGGAGTTCATGTTTTCTAGCTTTTGGACATTTTAAAAAGTTTTGATAAATGTGATATTTTGCATCAATACATACAAGTTTTATCTTATTGCAATTTTAAACTCATGTTTGAATGTGAGCATTGCGTTAGTACTTTGTAAAACAAATTCCTAAAAATACAAGTTTGAAATATATTGCAGTGTTACATCATTGCACTAAAAGAACTTCAAAAACATAAAGTTCAATGTGATATACTTGCATAAAGGTCACAAAATAAACATTAGTTTTGTTAAAATGATTTTGCAATACCCACATTTGAAGCATAGGATGTCGATTCATGTTTTTGAATGGTTTATGCAATACCCAAATGTTGAGCATAAAATATGCATGTTCATTGAAAAAAATGATGATGATAAAAAAAGGAGATTATAAGAAAAAAATAATTGTGATAAATAATAAAAGAAAATAATTTAAAAGGAGAAAAAGTAAAAGAAATTTTAAAAATAAAAATTCAGAATAAATGAAAAGGTATAGAATATATATATAAAGGAATCAAAAAGAAAAATAAGAAAAAAAGGAATGCTTGCATTTTGCCCACAAAATATTTAATAATTATTGAGGTGTATTGTATTTGAAATGACATTGTTTTCATATGTGGGTATTTTATTTTGTAATTGGATTTTCAAATATTTTAACTTTTAATAATAACTACCAAAATATGCAATACTTACATGTGGGTCATAAAAGTTGATGGAATGTGCAATACATGTATTTAAGGTTACCATTTATTGACATCAAGGGGTCGATATATGATTAAAATGGTTGTTAATTCATTTAGTGCAATACCTTCAAATTTTGTATATCATACATTAGCAAACATTAACATTGTGTAAATGATAGGTAGGTAGGTGAGTAGGTGGGGGAGTAGGTAAGTAAATAAATAAAAAAGTGGATAGGTAGGTGAGTGGGTGGGTGGGTAGGTACATAAATAGGTATGTAAGTAGGTTGGTGATTAAGCAAATAGGTATGCACACAAATAAAAAACAAGTTAGGTCAATAATGTAACTAAGTCAATAGGGTAGCCAAAAAGTTTTATTAAAAAATGTTGTCAAAAAAATAGTCTTTAGGTTAAATCAAGAAAATATAAAAGTTTTGTCAAAAACTAAAGGTTTGCCAATAAGTATAAATTTAACCATGAAAAAATAGAAGTTTTTCCAAAAGACAAAACTTTAACCAAGAAAATATAGAGGATTTGCTAATAGGTGAAAGTTTAACCATGAAGGGATGGAAGTTTTGCCAAGAGGTATAAGTTTAGCCATGAAGACTTAGAAGTTTCTCCAATTTGTAAAGGTTTAACCAAGAAGAGATAGAGGTGTTATTGAGAAGTAAAAGTTTAACTAAAAAAGATAAAGTTTTTGCCAAAAGGTAAAGGTTTAGCTAAAAAAAGTTTGAAGTTTTTCCAAGTGGTAGAGGTTAGCCAAGAAAAGATAATGGTTTTAGTGAAAGGTAAAAATTTAGTTAGGAGGAGGTTAAGGTTTTACCAAAAGGGTAAAAATTTAATAAAAAATAAATAGAATTTTTGCCAACATGTAGTGGTTTAAACATGAAAAGATGGAGGTTTTGTTAAGGATACAGGTCTAACCAAGAAAAACTATTTTTTTGCCAAAACATAGAGGTTTAGCCAAATATATATATGTAGGTTTTGCTGAAAATAAGGTTTTGCCATGAAGAGATAAAATTTTTGCTAAGAAATAAAGGTTTAAGTAAGAAGTTTAACATGTAGAAATTTAGCCATGAAGAGATGGGGGTATTGCTAAGAGATATAAGTTTAGCCATGAAAAGTTAAAAGTTATGCCAAAAGGCAAAGGTTTGGTTAAGAGAGATATTTAACCATGAAAAAATAAAGGGTAAGTAGGTAAAGCCAAGATGTAGGTCAAAAATGTAGTTAAGTCAGTGGGGTAGCTAGGGAATTAAGGTAACTAGCTTAGAAGGTAGTATGGTCAAGGTTGGAAAGAAACACCAAAAAAACAAAAAGGTTCAAAGGTCAACAACCCAAAAAGATTAATTATGGTACAATGTTAGGTTAACATAGGGTTAAGAACCAAATGAAAAACATAACCCATGCTATCGACAAAACAACTAATTAGTGAACTAATGGGTGTTGGTTCACATTGGCCAATATATACTTGATATTGAGACAAATATACAATTGGTACAAGGTTAATACTATTTCAAGTCCTAACATCCCAATCGGGCTAGTATAGGTATAAATATGGTATTACTTCAACTCATACAAGACCGGTAGGGTCTACTATTGGGTGTCGCATTTTTTAATGAGAACAATTGATTCGAATGATTCTGGTCATTAACATAGTTTTAAAGAATTGGATAAATTTGAATTTGAATTTTTAAAAACTTTTTTAGAGAATTTCCCAAGGTTTCAAAAAATGAAAAAACAAACCCCATGTCCAATTTTCTCATTGTTGATTTCACACATTTATTAATTGACAATTTTCAAAGGTGATTCCCACAACTTGATTATTAAAAGAAATTGACTTATAAATTTCAATTTTTTTTCTTGTAATTCATAAAAGTTAAAATAATCAATATCATTAACCAAAAAAGGATGCAACGTCATCCTTAACCCTAATTTAAAAAAATATTATCCTCTAATTTAAAACCTGGATTAATAGGTGTTACTAATCACCTTACACCTTAGATGTTAACATAGACTCATATTATTAAGAACCAGAATCATGTATGTCCTAATGTTTGAGAAGGTTTTCATTTTTTTAACATTTAGATACTTGGGTGGTTTTGATAAGTTCATTTTTCAACCCAATGAGAACTAATGAATCAATTTTCAATCAAGGTATCACCATTTGTGAAACTCATCAATTTTCAAGGTGAGAACTATCCTATAAACCTAACCAATTTTCACCTCATTTTTTAGAACCACCCAACACCAAAGGTTCCTAGCTACCAATGTTGATAGTAGATACTAAGCACATGCTTAATACCAAACCAACACTAATCCTTAGTCCTTACCCTACATGTATTTTAAGAATATGTTTTAATTGTGTGCATAAAGGTCAAAATAATTGCCTCCAAGATTTCACAACTGATTCCTAAATAGCAAAAGGGCTTGGGGTTAATCAAAAATCACATTGGGAGTTACATCCCATTAATAATCAATGAAGATCCTCATTTGATCTAATCTTCAAACGCCTTTATTTCACTATGCTCGCAATGGATATTCTTCACCAATCTTGTCCCCCAATAGCCTTTTTGGTTCAATATTTTCCCAATGGGAATGCAATGAACCAAGAAGGCTTTAATTAATAATATATATTTTCCTTTTTACACATTTTGCTAATGGGCGGACTATGGGTGTAAAAGGGTACAACATTTGGCATTTTTGGCCATGGTGTGTAACCTTAAAAATGGGTATTTTAATTCTGGTGCAACACCACCAACACTTGTATTGCAAAATCCATCCCCCAAAACATTATAAGGCATGGGATGTTCAAAGTAATCACTTTCATCCACCATCTTTTGTCCAAATTAACTTTCCAATCTGATTAAAGATTTTTATTTCATATTTGGTAGATAACTAGATTTGACTAAATTTTTCTAAGGTTGATCACCATTTTTTATAAATAAAAAAATTATTAATATATGAATATCATGTTTCATATTAGTTATTTCCTTAAAAATAATTATTATTATAATAACCTAGCAGTGTGGCACCAATAATTATGAGAAAAAATTCAAAAATTCAAAAAAATTGGTAAGGTGTAATTAACAAGCAAAAATTAAATTTTAATAAATTTTTAATGATTATGTCAAAATCTTATGGGTAAAATCATAATCAAAGGAGCCACCCAAATGAGTCGACACTCCTTAAAATTACAATTTTGTATGTTTGAAAAATCACAAGGAAAACATAATAATTTGGATTGTCATAATAATTTTAAGATTATTTTCCATTAATCGCAAAGTTTACATGCTCAAAGCTTGACACAAATAAAAAATGTTAACACTCAAACCTTGAGAATGGATAATCTTTTTGTTTTCAAACATTTTTTTTTCTACCAAATGTGCACCATTCCTTTTCAAAATTGGAACAAATTTTAACATTGATGTTTAGAAGGGCAAAAGGACTTGAACCAATGAATTATTTTTTTATAACCCATTTAAACACATTTGATTCAAAAGTGTTTTTGACCTTCAAAATTATGGATTTTGAAAATGTCACTTTAACAAAACTTGTTCATACATATGTGATAAAAGGCATGAATGCAAAATCTACATGATATAAATCAATTTGTAGTCAAAATTTATTTATATCTAAAATGTAATGTTAAATCAAATATCTGAAATACAATATCTTAAGTTATAAACCAATGCAAAAATGAGATGTGTCATGTGCAGTCTTTGGAAAAGGAATTTTACTTTGGTGCCCTTGGCTCCTTTGATCGTGATTTCACCCTTATGAGAAAATACATTACATTTTTAGCATTAAAATGCCAAACATGTTAAGCCACTTCAATAACATGGATTGGATTATGGTGTTTCATTGGTGCTTCATCACCCATATTTTATTGGGCTACTATTGAACTAGTACTTTCCATGATTAGTCATGAAGATGAGTGTTAGGGGATAGGTAAATATATTAAAACTAGATAGGTAGTTAATTTTCAATATTGATTTAGATTGGAACATTGTGTAAAAAAATTTAATTTTTAATTTTAATTTTTTTTAGATGAGGTTTTGGATGGAAATGGGGCAACATTTCCTCTCCTCCTAGCTTTTATTATGAATGATGTTTTTTTGCAAGTTTGTGTGTTTGGAGGATCACTTACTTTATATGGCAAAATATGTAAAGGTTATGGTGAAGAAAATTAACATGAATTAAGAAATTTAATAACAAAACATTGTTAGTACCTATAGGTAGTGGATATGTCATGACTATTAATAATAGAATTATTAATAGACTTAAGAAAATGTAATGAGAAACATCATTTTGATACTTGTTTTGATATTAATTATAAAATTAAAGTTAATACTTACCATTTGGTGACCATCCTTGGCAATCGAATATTTTGGGGGAATTTTTGGAATCATTTTTGTTGTTTTTTGTTCAAGATCCAAAGATGTGTGTAAGTTCATGTTTTAACTATTTTTTATAAAACATAGAAACCATATTTGCTTGTTGTTTATAAGAATTGCTGAATCAATTTGTGCATTAAAGTTAAGATTTGAATTATAAACAATAATTTCTATGAGGAATTGAATTTGCAACTAGTTGACTAAATTTGTTTAGGAATACATTGTATGAAACATGTTTAAAATGGTAACCAAAAGTCTATAAAGGCAATTGGAACATGCAAAGGACAAAAAAACACAAGTTTAAAAAGTGATGCAAGTGGAAAACAATAAAAGAGAAGTTGCAAGCACCCTTAGAAATGTGCATTGAAATACTCCTATTATACTAAAATAAGAAACAAGATTTGTCAAATATCAAGGATCTTCTAAATCAAGTAATCAATAATGTGAGATGCAATCAATGGGCATCAAATTGTTGCAACACTACCCACATAACGATTCTACAAGGGTAAGAAATAACATGGTAGGAATGTGACAAGAAGGTGAAAAACTTGTTGAAGTTGTGTCTTAGTAATTTGAATTTCCATGACAACAATATGTAATTAGGTGGTTATATACTCAACCGAGATAGACACCACAATCACCAGGAAGGGTACATGATGATTTGGAAGCCCTACCAAAACAAAAAGTAAGGAGGATGAAAGTTCATTTTTGACTAGTTGGTAGTTTGGAATATTTTCAAGGTGAACCACATGTTTAATGGTATTGAATGAATGAAGATGAACTGGATGATGCGAAGATGGTAGCAGGAATGCCAAAAGTGCATGTTCTTAACATTAAAACATATATTGTGGATCCACAGATGTAGACTATGCAAAAGCCCCAAAGTTGGGTTAATGCAAATGATTGTTTGACCAAGACAATTACCACAAGGAGAGTTAAGCCCAATGGTAAGAATGCAAGTTCGTTTCAGTGATCTTGTATTTTTATATTGGATTTTAACGTGATGTTTACAACCATGTTTTCAAAAACATTCCAATTAAGGTCTATTCCAAAATCGATTAAGGCATTTAATTTGAAATGATGTACCTTTTGTAAGAAGGAAGGACAATTTTTATGAACTTGTCCATTCATATAGGATGATTTGCAACATATGGCAACAAACAACCTAATGGAACAATTTACCAATCAGGTAGTCATGCATGATGAACCACTAATAACAAAAGTATCAAAACTAAAACATGTTAACAAGGTGGTTGTGGAACAAAATTTTCAACCTGAGAAAGTTGTTTACCTAAACTATGTTGCACCTTGGTAGGTGGTAGACCAACCATTTGTCCATAGGAACCGGTGAATTTGAAACATGTATTTTCACAATTTGATGCATAAACAACCTAACCAATACTTGTTAAATCTTTGTACATTGTATGGAATATTCAAACCAACAAAATACAAAGGCTAGGAATTGGATCAAGTTCATAACATTTCTAACAATTTCATAACCACTTTCAAAATTGAACTTAGAAAGGTTCATATGTGTGTTTTTTTATTTATTTATAGTAAAGATGATGATATAAAACAAAAGGAACATAAATCAATAAATATAATTTAAAAAAATAAATTGGATTAAATGTTCAACATTTTTCTGTCCAGTCTTTTCATCTAGGATATCACCTTGTAATACCTCCTTTTAACATTAAAAAAATTGTCAATCTCATCTAACATTTTTTTCTCTTTGGATTTTAATTTCTTTAAACAGGACACAAAAGTAAGCATGTGCAACCTCTTATCCATTTCTTTGTTTCAATAGATTTTTATGGTTCAATTGGATTTTTTAAAACATTTCTTGATGAAAATTGACACTATGAGAAATTGTGTCCGTGAGAACCACACTACCTTGCAACTAAAACTCAAAAAACAACTCATGTACAATTATTGTGTAATTATCCCCCTAGAAATATGATGTATTAATAAATAAATTGCCACATCAGAAAATTAGTTAATTGTATTGTAGTTGTAAATGAATTGAAAATGGGTCTTATATATAATATTTTATACCCATTGTACATACGTATGTAGTCAACCATGTTTGATTTTTTTAGGAGCTACATTTTAGTTTCATGTAACAATTGTTTTATAATTGTTGGAAATGAACCACTAAAACAACAAATATGTTGCAACTAATGTACAATGTACATAAATGCATTTGTGGCACATGTCCACATTCCCACCACCCATTATGGGATACATTTGCAATTAGTTTTTGACTATGATTTTCATTAATACAATTAGTAAGGCCATTAGTGTGCCACTACTAAAATATTATTGTTCAACTATGTTATGATTATAATACAACTATTTATAACTTAATAAGGATACATATTCATTAGTTATTTATATCTTCATCATATGTGTTTCATTTTGAATCATTTAAAATGTTATGGGAAATTTTACTCAAGCTCTAAAAATCAATTTTGAAGTGCAAAAAAAAGGAGTATTGATAAAATAACAAGAAGAAAAATAAGGTTTCCAATTTACAAAATGCATTTTTTTTTTCTTTGGACCCCTCCTATTTTAAACTTCATAACTTTTTTATTTCTTCTCCATTTAAAATGATTTAAAGTGTTATAGGAACACCATTTGAAGTTTTACAAATCATTTTGGAACTCTAATAACAACAGAGCAACATATAAGGAATTTTTTTTGATGTTTGGGAATTGGCCTTTATAATGTGTGGTGGTTTTTTTTTTTTTGGAATTCTTGAGCCACTCTATTTTGTGGGGCCATAAAATTTTCAATTCTATTACATTTTGATGATTTTTAGTGCAACATATGCACTAATAACAAGGGTTCAAGTTTTGTTTAAACACCAAAAATAATGGAGCCCTCCCCTTGGATTTAGCCAGCCTTCAATGCTTAAATTTTCAATCACTAACTAGTTTACCCTATAATTGCAACTCAATTTGCAACTAAAAAAGAACTAAAAAACTTTAACCCATATGTTTTGTCTTCAAATCCCATGTTACATACTATATAAAAAAGAATTTTTCTTTTATGTTCTCACATTAAAATACATTTGCCATTTTGGGATGAACTCAAAAAAGCTTAACTTAAAGGCAAAACATAAAATAAAAAGATTTCAAAACTATTTTTTATTTCATTTAGTCTTGTGTTTTTTTATCTACTTACCTACCTAGGTAAGTAAGTAGGTAGGTAGGTCCTAAGTAATACATAGGTATGAGGTCGTAAGACCTACCTAGCTAATAAAATAATTAATTATAGTTATTTATTTATTTCAAAATACAATTAATATGCCTTGTGGCACTTTTTGATTATGTCATGTGTGATAATTTTGGACCATCATTGACAATCACAATGGATGGTGGAAATCAATATTTGGAAAAGAAAATAATTTTTATGTCCACAAATCTTCATAGTGCTACGTGTTCGATTTTAATAGATGGATGACAATTAATAACGTCAACATGACATCATGGGTGCAACTATAATGAACTTGCATAGTAGTTGAAAATGAATTGTTTTGACAAAGTTGCAATTGAGTTGCAATGAGTTACATTATATATACACTGAAGTTATAACTTTACACTTCATGCAACTTGTTTGTTAGCACTCACGACATATAAATATAACGAGTTATAAGTCCAGTTGCAAAACACCTTTTTTTTCATAGGAATCTTTCACCCAAATATTTAAAACCTCATTTCCTCTTGTAAAGTATTTTTCTTTTTAAAAACAATCCCACTAAATAGATCCCAACCCCAAAACATTCAAATCCTTAAATTATAGTAACACCTTACAATTTTTCAACTTCAACATTCAACATTTTTTGTAAGTTTCCACTAGCATAATGCATGACCTAGCAAACATTGGAACCTAGATTATGTCATCATGTCCAATCCTCCTTTTATTCAAAAAAGGACACATAAAAAAATAAAAATCTATTTCCACTTTTGCCTTATTTTATTAAACTACCAATCATTGCATAACAAAAGTTTTTTTAATCATTTGTTCAAAAAAGAAATGACGCACATCACACTATCAAGGTAGAAATAATAAAAACATGCACAAAAATATTTAATTATTCAGTGATCTTGCTTCACCATGCCTTCATCATTATATATATATATATATACTTGCATTCCACCTCCTTCTCGTATTTGACAATCTCTATAAAAGCATTCCTAGCAATGAAATTCACAATCCTTTTTATTTTAGTCAAGAAAAGAAAACTAGAATAGGAAGCCTTGTGAATTTCCCCTCCTTTAGTTGTGGTTGTTGAAACATGCTCCACACACACCATTTGTCCTTTATGTAATCCTTCCTCATTAATCAAAATCATCTCAAAATTGCATTCATTTTACTATATCCTAGCATCATCCTTGAAAAGCACCACAAGCCACCAAAATAAATAACTAATCAAGAAAACCTTATAGTTATAAACGCACATCACTCTCAACCCGTTGGTTTTTTATGTCATTGCTCAACATGTACAAAAAAATTCAACAAGTTAACATCCCAAATTGGAAGAGATAGAAAACCCTAACCCTAAATTGTCCATTTTCTAGTACTAAACTAATTTTTTTGTTATACCATGTTGAACTGACCAAAAAATTAGGAATATACCATATTTTTCACCATGTGACCATGTCAAATATACAATAAGTCCATTTCTAACAAGCAAAAATGTAAGACAACTAAAACTGGGTAGGGTAAGTAGGCTGGTGTCCAAACACTTAAGGTAGGGTTTGCTTGCCATTTCTATAGCAAGGCCCATTGTTTATGACGTCCAAAAAGTAGATGGAGCCCTCCTCTTGGTGCATTTGTCGCACTAAAATCGACAAAAATGGATTATAGGTGAGAAAATTATGACCCCCAAAATAAGGAGGATCATTTTTCAAAAGAATTTCGATTAAATAACTCATAGCTTATTTCCGGACCCCTCAAAAAGTCCTTAAATATTACTTTGTTGCCTTTAAAATTACAAGATGATTTGTAGAGCTTAAGATGACTATTTCAGAGCAGTTTAAATCGCTCAATTTGAACAAAAAATGAGAAAGTTATGCACTGATGAAATAGGAGGGGTCAAAATGAAAAAAAAACGTACAAGTTTAAGTTATGTCAGCCACCGATTCTACATCTGTCTTGTTTGATCTTGTTCCAGAGTTTGGTCCACACTCAGCTATATCTCCTTGCAAAGCTTTACTCTGGTAGTGCCTTGGCCATACTGCTACATAAAAACCATGTTCTAGGTGGGAAACACACCTCCTAGCTAGAAAGGCCACCAGACACACACGAAGAAGCTAAGAATATCATAATTGCTTTCTGGACAAGTGGCTTTCCAGAAAGTATATTCACAATACATTTTAAATGTGTGTCTAACAGATTCAATGCACTTAATCACATGTTGAGCTTGGTAGACTTGTTTTGCAAATATGCCTTATTAAGAAAGCTAATCTTGTTAGACTTGTTATGCACATAAATCTTGTTGACCCGACAAGTCAAGCTTGCTAACCGTGTTAATTGCACCACAGAGTAATGTCCAGCATTTATACGCAACACCCAACTGTCGGGCAACGAGTGCAAGGTCTCTTGTTTCAACAGCTTTTTTTCTCTCTGCTCTCTCTTTTTTGTGATTGTCTGTTCGTTCACAGCAAATCCACCTGTTTGCTTGACACTGTGAGCGTGCTCCCTTCACCTCGTCCCAAGATTCACCTAGATTTTGGAATTTTACTTCGTCGGTGTGCAGTATTATTATTTCTAGATTTCCAGTCCTGAGAATCCATCATTAAGCCAAGGATGATCTAGAGAGCACACATAGCGTGATACATATTGCTTACAACATCCGAAGAAAACGTCAAGACTCAACTGGTACCTCATTTCAACTCTTTACCTAAGTGACGGTATTTTGTATCTTCTGTTCGCTAACAAAAACTCCCAGGTATGCACCTTTTTCCTACTGAATTTCGGACATCAGGTTCCAAAGGAGTCGCAGTTTGTGATGAAGAAATCGTTCCATGGTATTGTGGTTCTTTGGCTCTGATACTTTAGCCTCTCGAGCTGCAGCTTTTGATGCCCTAGTCTTCGTTCCAGGAGAGGCAGCAACGGATCATGGGGTATTCAGCAGCGAAGAGCTGGCGAAATAACAAATAGCAGGGTATTTACACTAGTTCAGGAATGTGAAGAGTGGGGTAGCGCCGATATTGTCGAGTGTTGTTTGTTTCGCCGCTTGTGAAACCCGTCAGGAGCTGTCGAGGACTTAAAGCATACTTGCATCAACCGCGTCTCGACCAAATTACTGTGAGTATCTTTCCAGACTACGGCACCTCAAGCAGTTGAGATTTGTGCTAGATGAGTAGACTGTGGGAACTCTTAAGAGTTTCTTCATATCACTCCTTGCAGCACTAGGATTTGATTCTCGTACAGACGAATCCTGTAGGTAGTGAGGAGGTCATGACTTATGACCCAGTTAGGAATCACATGTTGTACCACTAGAGCTTGGAGATTTCATGAGCATAAGAAGTAGTACCTGGGTGAGTTATGAAACTCAGATAAGTTGCACAGAAGTAGGGTTCTGTTGCAGGCATCGAAGAGCACAGTGCAGAAATTGGTGCAACAGTAGATTATAGATGCCGGTCTGCTTTCTGGATTCCAGCACACCCTGAACATCTCAGAAGCCTTTGAGGATGCCAACTTCAGGAAGGCCTTTGTACGATCCTGTGAATCCACCCTCATTGAAGCATTGGGCTTTCAGTCTGATGAATATCAGTTTCATCCTGCGAATATTGGTCCTTATATCAGGCTGGGCTAAAGATCATAATTGACCTTCCATCAGCTCTGTTTTCTCAGACATCACCCTTTGCATGTGGGCTATGTATGGTGGTAGTTGTGATATCAGTCCAGTAGTTGCAATGTGACAAGGATCATTTCACATCTAGGCTAGTTGCAAGCAATGAATTTCAGAACTGGTTCCCATTTCCACAGTTGTTCAGGAGGTGAGAGCAGGTCATGTCCAGATAGGATCTTCTGATGCCTAATGTATGTGACTCAAGTCTTCAAAATGCTCAGATTTGCTTCTCTTGGGATGGGGGATGTAGGAGGTGAGCCTGAAGGAATTTGAGCCTGCAAAGATTTGTTATCTGCTGGAGACATTGGAACAGTTAGTGGAGGATTTGAAGCTCTGGACAGGGTCTCCAGGATCCTCTTGGGGCTGAGATTATTGCAAGCATATGCCTGAATTGTAAGGTGTCTATGAACCTTTGATGTAATTTCAACCCCTGCGGCTCTTAGACAGTACTGTGCATGTTACATGCAGATTGTATTTGTGTTGTTATGGAACTGATTACAGACTATGTGAGAGAAGCTCATCAGACCCAACTGAATAGGGTTAGACCAGAACCAATCATTGTATTTTGACCAGCCTCCCTGCTGTTACCAAAATGGCAGGTTTCCCACCTGAGTGGGAGCTGGGCAGCAGCACTTAAGAAATATTACAGGGCAGTGTGTTTGTTAATAGGTCATGATTTGCACCTGTGATTGATGTTCTAGGTGTGTATTGATACCTATTTCTAATGTGATATCAGACAAGAGGCTGCTTGCAGAGTGATTAGGATGCTCAATGAAGTGGTTGCTTGGAGTGTCTTGACTTCCATACATGTTT
>Ga0116227_10010578_pt1 | contig 16025 bp, 13 predicted proteins | sample S1TSphgellanicum_FD_89693 | JGI IMG/M metagenome (GOLD analysis project Ga0116227, IMG submission 89693) | Host-associated microbial communities from peat moss isolated from Minnesota, USA - S1T2_Fb - Sphagnum magellanicum MG | ecosystem: Host-associated > Plants > Peat moss > Unclassified... | reverse complement strand
GGGTTGCATGGGAGGTTGCTTTTTGGGTGATGAATGTGGTGAGGTACTTGGGGAATGGCGGCTGGCCATGATGAGGAAGGATGGAACCGACTAGGACGGGATGTGATGGCGGCGCCAGGACGGTGTAACGGGATGGCGAGGCTTCAAATGCAAGCTTGGAGTTGGAGGCGAATGGAGAAAAAGAGGGAAGTTTTTGGGGGAGAAGGTAGAGGAATGCGTAAGGGATAGCTAGTTGCTGATTTTTCTTCCGCTGCGTTAGTGACTAGTAAGGCCAAGCTCATGAATCTGGGAAGTCAGGTGTAGATGGTGTATGAGTGAGTGTTGAAAGTCTAAGAGGAGATCTGTAGCATCGAGGGGGATCTGTGTGGTATGCGAACTCTGTGTTTTGGGTACTTGAGATTCTGTGCAGGAGCTGCGTCTGCAGGAGCTCTGAGGAACTTTTTTTCCTTTGCAATAAATCCATTGTGTGCATCCATCTGTCTGTATGTTGTTGTGACATTTCTCTGAATTGTGTTCGTCTGATCCTCATTCTGTCAGAGTGAGATCCCGAGAGGGTTCAGATAGGTGTTTTGGGTCCCTCTCCTTTTTCGTTACATGTTGACATGTTGTAGCAATAAAAGAATAAAAAATGAAAGGAAAAACTTTAGTGTTTTTTGGTTTTTTGAAGCTTTATGAAACTTGTGCAAAAATAAACATAATGATAATATAGAATCAATTTTGTAAATGAAATTTGTTTTTCAAATGGAGGCAAACAATTCCAACTAGAATTCTCCAAATAAAAGTTACCAAACCAAAAATCTTGGTTTTGTATTTGCAATATGGTCACCAAATGTTAAGGCCACTTGATATATCCTAGGTTTGGAAATTTAAAAATTAGGAATAAAGAGTGAAATACATGTGAAAATGACAAGGTGGTAAACAATTCTACCTATGGTAATAAAAATAGATTATCAAATTTTCAAAGTGAAAAAATATTTAACAAACTTCATAACAACTTGAAAAGTCTAAATATTGAAACTCATAAAGCAAATAGAACTTTTAAAACAATAGTAAAAAAAATTTAGTGGAAAAGATAACTTCAAAAGTATGTGCAAGTTAATTTATTCCCATTATAACACAACATATTCAAATTTGCTTCCTCCTTTCACACAAAAAAATTCACATCTAAATACCTTGAAACAATGGTGGAAATTTAACCCCCAAAACAATGATTACCCTAAAAATAGTTGATTTCATAAACTTATTCCAAAAAATTAATTGTACTTAATCTTATTTACAACTAGGAAATCCTAACTAGTAATCAATTGCTTATCACTAAAATTTCAGTTTTAGAAATAAGATAAAATTTTCAGTAGTAATTTTTGGTGGCAAATTTTTTGTAATTGTTTTTGGTATACTATTTTTGGTAATCAAAATTGGGAGACCATTTTTAATATTAAAAAATTGTACAATTCATGTACTAAAAATCTTAACAACTTTACACCTTTAATGCATTAAACAAGAATGGTGATCAAAGATTTCCCAAGAACCTTGTGCTTTACATTTGCAAAGGTTTTGAGCCTCTTTCAACACATGGAAACATGTGGCTATGCATGTTAATATTGCATAAATGCACTTGTGTTGTGTGTCCTATATTCCTCTCTTGTGGAATTAACATTTCTTGTAATGGTCATGAAGACCATGAAATAGCATGTGCTACCAAATTTGGAATTTGTAGGTATTTTTTTGCTAGTTTTGATTTTGAATGTTGAAAGGTGGTGTGGACACATTTGTTTTGGCATTAATTACTTTGATGAGCTTGGACCCCTAGGCAAGCTATTGTTGGAATGTTTAAAATGCATGAAACAATTAACAATGCCATGATTTTCTCTATGAAAATATATAGGGTTTTACAATTGGGTTGGGTTTTCTAGTTGCAACAAACACTTGCAACTCATGGTATTTATACAACCTTGAATGTTATTGAACATGTTACAACAATTGTAGCGACCACCTTATGTTGTATACAATATCATATATTCAACACAACTCACATGTAATTTCTTTGCAACTAATCTCCACATCAGATTCCCACACACATTGGTGAACAAAATGCCAACATGGCATTTCATCCATTTGTTGACAAATGACGTATGTTAATGTTTTTTGCAACTTATTTACAACTATTTTACAATTAGTTTGATGAATATAATCTTTAATTGCTTCATCATCCATTTGATGAATGAATTCTATTATTATATTTTATAACTTAACTATAATTATTTTACAACTAGTTCAATAAATATATTATTTCATTATTTCATTATTCCATTTGATGTGAATGGATTCTATCCCAATCCTTTGCAATTAACTTACAACTAAAGATGAAATGAAAATAAAGGATTTGGTGACTAATTTGCAACTAGGTGTTGAAATTTGGGTTTCAAAGCAATTGTATGGTAGTTGATTTTAGTAGTACTAAACAATTAAATTGTAACTTACAATGTAATTATCCAGACTTCACACAACCGTTATCATGTTGTCATAATTATAATAGATAATTTTGAATTGCATTGGACATCATTATTTATAAAAATGAAATGGATTTGAAACTTTAAATACATTTACATTCCATGTTGAAAGATACATTACAAAAAAACTAGAAAATGTTTTTATCAAAATACAATTTAACTATGAATTTAAACATAATGGCCAAACTATATATAACAAACATTTTTCTCTATTTAGACAAAAGGTCAAATCATAAAAATTATGACCCACAACAATCAAATATTGTGAATTAAAACATTATGTTTCATAAATGAATGTTTTTTTTTTTGGTTGAAATAGAACTTGAACCATGCAAGTTTTTCAATGCACCTTATATACTTAAAATTTACCACGTTATGACATATAATTCCACATGTGAAATGAAATCAATAACATATCATAACATTGTAATGTCAAAACTATGTAAATAAACCCTTCAACTTGAATAAAAATAGTTTACAATTATACTGCCACAAACATGCAACTTATTTGTCACTAAAATGCAATGTATAGAACATTGATACAAATTAAACTATAATTTTTACACTTGCAAATATAATCAAATATTGTGCTTATAATCAAGTAAATTGAATTACAATTTTAGGTACTTTTGAAAAAATCTTACATTGTATACATAATTTTGATGTACATTTAAAAGCAAAAACCTTCAACATCCAAAAATAAAAGTAAGAACCTTCAATATCTAAGAATAAAAACAAAAACTTTCAACAAGTAAAACCAAAAGTAAGAACTTTGAACATCCAAAAGTAAAATCAATAACCTTTAACATCAAAAAATAAAAGTAAAAACCTTCAAAATTCAAAAGTATGAGCAAGAACCTTCAACATTAAGAAAAACAACAAAAACTTTCAACATTCAAAAGCAAAAACAAAAACCTTCAACCTTTTTAAAAACAAAGATAAAAACCTTTAACCTCTCTAAGAGCAAGAATAAGAACCTTCAAACTTCAAAAGCAAAAATAGAAGCCTTCAACTTTTTAAAAAACAAGAATAAGAACCTTCAACCTTTAAGAGAAAAAACAAAAGCCTTCAACCTCTTTAAGAACAAAAACAAGAACCTTCAACCTTTAAGAACAAAAACAAAAGCCTTCAACCTTCAAAAAAATAAGAACAAAAACCTTCAACCTTCAAAAAAAAAAAAAACCTTTTACCTCACAAAAAGCAAGAATAAGAACCTTCAACCTCCAAAATAAAAAACAAAAAATTTCAGTCTCCAAGTTATTTAAATAAATAATATAGCTTATAACAACCTTTTAATTTTAGTTATAAATTAACCAAACAAAAAAAATCTTAGTTATAACATGTGATATGAAAATTGCATCATCAAAAAATTAGGAAATACATAAAATGTTTGCATAGAAACTTTTAAAAAAAAATGTTCATCTTGAATTTCTCGACAATAAACATAAGTGCATGAAAGTTATTGATGCATTGGGGCAAATATGTTCATATATTGCCATGTGTCACTTGCTTAAGGGTTTTTTACAAAAATTTCAAATTTTAAGTTCAAATATAATTGCATATTAGTTACAAACAAGTTGAAATGTCATATATATTGGGTGGTGGAGTTAAATCTATACAAGTGGCATGATCGTATGTGTTATTCAAGGCCATACATTTGTTGCAAAGTAATTGTTGATTAGTAACTAAATTTATTCTAGTTATGATGTAGTTGTTACATGTGACTAAAATGTAATTTATCAACAAAGTCAAACATGGTTGACTACAACCGTATATGTAGTGCATACATTATATTGTGTAAACATACATCTTGCAACTAATTTGCAACTACAATACAACTCCTTGATTTTTTAATGTGGCATTTTATTTATTAGTTTGTCATATTTCCATGGGACAAATGCAATGCAGTTGTATATTAGTTGTTTTGGAGTTCTAGTTGTAGGGTAGTTTAATTGTTGTGGACACAATTTCTCATAATGTTTGTAACTTCAATTTCTATTTGAAAAAAATGGATTAATTCATTTTGTGATTGATTTTCTGAAAGATGAAGACATCAACTTGGAAACCATGGCTACAACATTATGGTCTATAGTTAATTATGAACCTTTGGGATTTTTGTGTGTTTATGGGGTACTTGTTTTGGGCATGTGATGTTAAAATGTGTCAATATGCAACAAATGATGATAAAAAATTTATGAGATCAATTTTAGTGTATGTGAAAGATGTTCAAATTGGTTTAGAAAACAATTACCTAGATGAAAAAATTCAAAGAAAGGGAGGTAGGAACGGGAAAATGCATGCATTGAGTATGGGATGCACCATGGAAAGTTGAAAACCCTAGTCAAAACAAGGTTTGCCAATAAAATTATAATGTTTAAGGAGCTTTTGTAATTCAAGCAAACTATATTGTTATGTTATGGAAAGTAGAAGACATTAACATATCAAATAATAAATATTCCATAGGGTCCAAAAGTGGGCCATTACAAAAGTTGTCATTCAATGTTTGAACCATGTGTTGATGATATGAATGATGAATTAGTTTATAGGTCATTGGTTACTATCATAGGCCAAGTGGTTATTGTAATGAATTGAATTGTGATGAAAAAATTTGAATTGGATCCCCTTGATTATGGGAATGAAACATTAGACCAATTTGATGTTGACCTTCATTTGTTGAACATAAATGTGTGGCAAGAAATTGAGAAGGTGATAAAATCATTTTGGAAAATTTGAAAGCCTTTGATTCCCACCAAGTTCATAATATGTTGGCTTGAATGTTGTATCCTTGTTTCAAATTTTTATGGGTTTTGAAAAACTTTGTGGGGTATGAAAATGTAATTTGTTTTGTTGTTCAATATGATGTGAAAAGAGTCATCTCCCTTTTGATGATAAAATTTTATAAACTAAATTTTATTATTCAAAAAATATAATACTATGTAATGGACCAAATGTTCAAGTTGAGAAGATGAAAGTAACATGTTAAGTATTGGAACATCCACATAGGAATTTTCATGAACATTTATCATTGGATTTTTTTTATTATTTCAAAGGTTATCTATTTTGTTATCTATTTGTAGATTTTCTTGGGTAGTGGCTGACACATGAGGATCAATTTTCAAATGTTGATTTCCTTGCCAATAAATTATTGGGATTTTTATTTTTAATTGAGACAAAAAGAATGTTTAATCTTGAATTATTGATAGTTTTGAGGCATTATTGCTTATAAGTGAAAAATCTTGATCAAATGATCACCATAATAAAAAATGGCTAAACAATATGTGCTTGAATTACACAACAAATGTAAACTTCAAGGACTATATGAAAGTTGAAATTGTTCTACTTAAAAAAAATATGAGTTTTTTAACAAAGTTAAATATTTTGAAAAGTTGAAGGTTGATAGTGATTAAGTAAGTCACCTTCATTAAACTTTCCTTTTTTTTCCTTTCCAACTAACCATCCCTTCAAGTGTTTCTAACTTTCTTTTCTATCCATGTTGATTTTGCAAGATTGTTTGTTTACTTGTAACAAAAAAGAGGGGGAGTACACATATCCCCTATTGCACAAATCAATGATCATGATTAGATTCCCACATATTACATAATAGGGAATTAATAAAGAAATCTCACCAAAAAATTGTTTGAATATAAGAACACAATTTGATTTATGGGTCTTTAGGGATTAGATCATTTTGATTTCATTTTCATGGAGTTCAATTGGTCCTTTTTGGCAAAACTTATCCCTCAACATTGATGTACTTATTTCCCATAGAGGCACACAATATCCCTTACACTACAACTCAAAAAACTATAAATTATGGGAGGTTCAATGATTTTAGAAATACCCCACAATTTAATTCTCCCAACACAAATGAAATTATTTCTCACATATACACACTAAAAATAATTATTCACACAAATTGATTTAGGAAGTTTGATAAAGGTAATGCAATGTTTTAAATAATTCATTAATTGAACTCTCATTAATAAACAAGATTCCACTAAAACAAGATCTCACTTGAAAGCTCCCAAACAAGTGGTTGTTCTTTCCCTAGAAATGGAACCAACTTTTTATAATCGAATTACAAAAACACCCAACAATAACACAACCAACTTGCCATTATGAATGTTCTCGAAACCCTTAGGGCTTTTCATCATATTTCTATTCATTAACTTAAAGTTTGCTTCTAAACCCATGTAATTCCTTTTGTTAAGGTTTATGGCGTATCAAAAAATGCATAATTTCACAAAGAAATTAAATTTTCTGCAAAAGGACATTTTTTCCCATCCATAAAACAAAACAATCTTAGTTTCTAACAACACAAAACCAACAACATGCCACACCCGCCAACAATAAAAAAAACAAAGATATTTAATTTTGCTTACCATTTGTAAATTGTCACATTATATCCAGATTGAATTTTCTCCTTTTCAATTGATGTCCACCCAAAATGATGTACCCCCAAACTCCTTAAAGGACCCAAATGTGAATCCTAGAGCAGAACAATATATAAAAAAAAGAGTTATGGCACATTCCTTAATTCGCAACATTTTGAAGGTAGGAAAGTGTGCTAAAGCTTCGAAATGGGACTAAGACAAACTCACAAACAAGAGTTCAAAATGAAATCAACTTGCACAACCAAAGAAAGAGGGTGATTAATGCAAATTGAATGCAAGTGGTGTGATAAATTTAGTAGGGACGACTTCAAGCACAAGCTTTACATAACCCGTAACCTTTGGGAAGAGGCACCACTCCTTTCCCTATCGTATATTTTGTGCCTCTCCACAAGGGTTACATCCAAATGACATTTTTTCCCAAGTCTCCCAAAATTGGGACTTTTATTGTTCTAAAATTTTGGATGTTCATATTTTTTTTAAATCATGCTTTTTTTGAACATGTGAGGGCAATATCTTGTGGCCTCAAAAGATCTTTTCAATGGTGTATTGCATGTTTTAATCAAAAATGATTTGACCTCTATTTTAAGGGGATTTATGGTCGGGAGTCAAATTCTCAATTTGACTCTCAATTTTTCTTTTGATCATAATTCATGCATTTTAGGTCTAAATGAATAATCCAATGGCACTTTAGGCCTCTACACTTCAAGACCTTTCCAATGGTATCCTAGGGGCCTAACTTGGTGCTTGTTTGCCTTTTCAACCAAGGCTCTAAACATTTAAGATTCTTGCACAAGTGTAATTCCCGAAGTGGAAGTGCACTTAAAAATCATTGGGCTTCATTTTTTGCACTTTCCCTCATTTGTAAAAGTGTGTTTCACATTCGAACACATTCTTTTGACCTCATGGGCCTTTGCATTCTACACTGAGTCACGAACTTGATGTTAGGGTTATGACACAAAAAATAGCACAACCACAACCACACCACATAAAATTCATTCAAATGAAAACAACATACATAACAAACATTCTTAAAAAATAAAAATGATGCACTCCATAATTTGCAAGAAACATTATATATAATAAAGGAAGGAAATAACTTCCCCTGATTTCGCTCAGACAGGTGGCACTGTAACTTTCTGCCCATTAAGAATGGGATGGACAGTGGCCACGGACAGTGGCTAGAGAGAGAGAGTGTGTGTGTGTGTGTGTTCAAAGGATCACAACATTTCCTAAAAGAACCAGCGAAGAACCACCGGTTGGCTAGAACCGGTATGTTTCTTGAAAACATCGAAAAATAATCAGCTGCAATTTACGAAGTCAGATCTTTGGATCTTTGAGAACCGTCGGTCTAGGACCCTCATACCCGATATTTGCCCGTCGGTTCCTATAGGGGAGGATCTTCAGAGTCCTGGAAGGAGCGAGGGAGACAATGGGTACCTCCGAACGGACAATGGCCACGAACAGTTAAGGTAGTCTTAGTACATAGTTATGGGCCTCAAAATAATGACAAAGTCAAAAAACCGGCCAATGAAGTGGCAATTTTTCCACGAAAACCATCAGCTCGGCAAGGTTGTTGAAATGAAAGGAATCGACGGTTCTTTTGTTCCTGTTGGGTTCTCAAGAACCGAAATCGAAAGGTTAAAGAACTGGAGTGGGAAATGTGAAAGACCGGGCGAGGGGATCGACGGGTTAAAGAATCGGAGTGGGAAATGGGAAGGACCGGCCGGGGGGGATCGACGAGTTAAAGAACCGGAGTGGGAAATGCGAAGGACCGGGCGAGGGGGCTTGACGGGTTAAAGAACCGGAGTGAGAAATGCGAAGGACCGGGTGAGGGGGGTCGACGAGGTAAAGAACCGGAGTGGGAAATGCAAAGGACCGGGGCGAGGGGGGGGGACCAACGGTTGTTTGAAAAGAAAAGTTTTTTTAAAAAACCAAAAACATCAACCAAACATAACAAAAATAAACAACAACCAGTCACATCTCCTTTTCCCATCACCATCAACAACTGGAGAAGGCTTTGTCACATTTTGCTTTCAATAGTTGATGGTAATGTATCATCAAGTTAGGGTTTCATCCTTTCACTTTTCATCACATACTATTTTTTTTATGGAGCTCACTAGCAATGGGAGATGTTGATCAAGATGCAACAAATTTCTTATTATTCTTGGGCTTCCAAGTGTGTTTTTGTTGTTAATCAAAGCTATAACAAGCTTTTTATACATTCTTTAGCTTTTGGGCATTGTGTTTTTGTTGGTATCAAGTTGCAACAAGGTTTCTATGAGGTTTTTTTATGGGTGTTTGTTTTTGAAAGCATGTGTTAAAGTGTGTAGAATTCTTTATAAAATTGGATTTCAATTCCCTTACAAACTACTTGATCTCCAACATTTGGATGTCTTTGTCTTTGCACAACTAACATGTGAAATTTGCTATACATGTGAAGTAAGCTTTCTTAATGCAACAATGTGTGTGGTCCGATGGCCCAATCTTGAGTGAAAAATCTTAGCAAGAAGTAAGAAATTTGTCAAGAAATTGAGGAAGAAAAACTCTGGCAATAATGATGAAAAAGAGTATGCAGCTCATGTGGGGTTGTATTTTGCATAGATCATGACAAATTGTTCGGGGAAATTGACAAAGCATGTAGTGTTGCTTCTTGGAGCACTTTGACAGGGGGAAGAGAAGAAAAACTGAAGAAATCTGTATCTCACTCTCTTTTTTTTGGTTTCTTTCTATTTCTCTCTCCCTGTATGCTGTGTGTGTTCTTCATCTTGACAGCAGCTTCTTCACTCACAGTCGCAACATTATTCTTCTGTAGAAATCTGTGTTTTCTGTTCCAGACCGGGAGAGTTCCAGAACATCTCTTTCTTCGTTTCGTGGCAAAATCAAATCTTAGCTTTCAATTTTACGAGGTGATCATGAGCAATGGCGGCATGTTCTTGGTGCTTCTTCTTACATATTTTCCCCTTCTTTTGTCAAGATTTATCTCTCTAATATAGAACCTTCTTCTTCATCACGCGGCGCCGCTGCAATTCTTGAACTCTAGGTTTAGGGTTTAAGGTTTAGGGTTTGGGAATCTGTATAAAGAAAAACTTCGTTCGATCTAGCGTTCACTCGGTGCTTTCCTGCTGTCTGGAGAGCCTCTTGCTTGTTTGATTCCTGTACCTTAAGAGGATGGTAACTGTGGTTGCAGTTGGTGCGTTTCGACTAGTGAGTGCTGGTGTTGTTTTTGGTTTTCTAGTTTAGTCTTAATATTTGTGTTATAACTTTGCGATTAGGAGGGGCTATGCGGAGTGGCAGGAATGATGAAGCAATTAGATGTGTGAGGCGACGGAAGTCGCCGCTGATCTCAAAAACCCATTGAGGCATAATCCATTCTTCACTGACCTGTGAATTCCCTCCCTGGCGCTCCTCTGGCTGTCAAGATATGAAGTCTCGGTCCTCTGAAATTCAATCTCTGTAGATGGAATCAAGGAGGTGACTGCTTGGAAGGGGCTTCTTGTCGTAGGTTGCTTGAGTCTTGTATTGCCTGCGGATTGTATTTCTTCACAAGCTTCGATATTCGTGACTTTTGACAAGAAGACGTAGTTGTATTGCTCTCGTAAAACCTGAGAAACAAGAGCATCGTTATTGTTTTTCCTCCTCAGAAGAACCAGATCTATAGGTTGGTATCTGTTGATGGAGAAGAAAACGATAACCATGAGATGGGGGCGTGAGAACATGGTGCTATGATTGAAAACTATTCCTCGTACTGAATGCCAAAAGCATGAGAGACGACATATACACCCATAGAATATGAGCACACCATTCTCTCCCTCAAACCCTCTCATGGCGTGAAAAAGAACAGGAGGCGAGGCTTAGGGCAGCTTAAGAGGCAGTCTTGTTCCATTGCACATCATCTTGTGAATGAAAATCGGAAGATAATAGTTCTTTTAACAGGCCACAGAAGAACTCCCACACGATCATTCTGCATGTTCACTCTACATCTGAACGTACAAGTACCACACAAACGTATATGAGAAAGATGGGCATGGATCAGCTCACTGTTTGAAACTGTTTTCCACTAGAAGGATTTGCCCAAGAGCTTTTGGAAAGAAAGTTATTTCAGCAACGTTCATAATAAAGGCGGCATCATCATGTCTTCTTCCTGTTCCTCCTGTTCAGCCGTTCTTCTCCCTCCGTTTTCATACCCTTCTTGTTAATGCAGTTCCATATCTGAGAGACAGATTTTCCGAAACAGCGAAACTGACATGGTATGATAACTACAACTCTGTAGCAACAATCGTGAGAAAGCTCGCTTCCTTCGAGCTTTGTCATTCTCACAATAATGACAGCACCGATGCAAGGTAATATTCGTCGATGGATCTTCATAATTCCACAAGATCTTTTCTGAATTCCATAAGTGCTTCTGTATCTGGTGTTGCCATTGATAAAAAGAGTTACGAGTCTTTTGCGCTTAGGGATTTGCAATCAAGTCCGAGCAAAGCAAACCCATAGGTTTGAATTTCTTTGCCCACAAACTCTCAACTGTCTTTCATGGATGTCACAGAGCAACACACAAAATCTAGACCTTGTTTGTAATCGAAAAACTATATGAAGTGGTTTTCTTACACAATCAAATTGTTTTTAGTGTGCAGTTTTTCTTTCTACAACCTAATGGATGTCTACTTCTTTCTTACGACTATAGTGTTTAGGGTTTCTGAGTAATGTTGTCAGCAGTGGGTGTGCTCTTGTCACTCAATTCTCTCTTGCAACTCAGAGGAGCAAGAAAATCAATTGCAATAGTAAACAAATTTTTTCCAACATCAGTAGAGTTCACACCAAAAATGCAGAGATCAAACCCACTGTGACATCAAACTATGATTATGAAAGTTGGGACTTAGTAGATAGAAATACTCTGTGCTGCATTGCAGTGTGGAAAGGAATGATGCAGCTTCTACAGGGCCTGTGGTGCTGCCACAGCCTGAGGTAAGCATCTAAATTTTTCTTTGTTCCTAGGTCCCCTTTCAAAGGAAGGAGAGAGAGAGAATGTGTGGCAGACAGATATACCTTGACAGACTACAAACTTGTGTATCCTCATGACCAGGGAGAGGGGGACAAAGGTGTTTAATGAGTTGTGAAGCTTGTGAAATAGCACGGATTTTTTCTATAACTAAACTATCCTTGGATTTGACTGAGCTCCTACAGTTGAAGTGACTTTGCATTGAACTTCAATCTTCTTTAATCGCCCGCTCCTGTCCCAGCCCTTGCAATCGTGGTGACAAGGTGTGCTGTGTGTCAATTGTTTCCTTGGCAGTCACAGTGATGGCTAATGAGACAAGCAATGTACTATTTTGAGCTGCAGGACAACAGCACACAGCTGAGAATCGCACACCATGAGCACTGTATTGCAAGCCCACACCAAAGGTTCAAACAAATACACCATCCTGTGGTTGCCCAGCACTACCAATTGTTTTCAATACATTGAGCCCTCCTGAGCAGCTCCTGGCAATGAACCTAAACCCTATACCCCATGTCTTTGCATGCTACAACAACTACAAATACTCCATCTAAAGACGATATAGCCTCACCAACTTTTCCAAATGACAGCAGCCAACTGGCATAACTTCACCTGGGAATTAAAAGCACACTCCACAAGTCTGATGTTTTGCCATTAAACTTGATAGTGACTTGGTTTATGTGAAAACTGGCTCATAGAGCAAGGACTTTGTTTGTCCACAATGCTGTTTCAGGATGAATGCATGTCTCAAGAATCTTCACAAAATTTTATATTATAGCTTGTGTTAATGGATTTGGTATATGTAGGGCAGACTGACTTCATTGTTTCTGGTTGTCACAAACTTGATCAGATCAGTACACCAGATGTTTTTGTGTAACTTCACTATACAAAGCTGATCTGTGGAAAATCCTGCTTGCAGATTGTCCAAAGGCAATCACACAGTGGGTCTCATCATGGCATCCATTTTGTGATCACTTTGGATGGGGATATATGACACTGATCCAGCCACAGATAGAGAAAGTCAACAATGAGAAACTAGTGCAGCTGCCTAAGTATCTTATTATTAGAGATGCTCATGATTAGCATTCTTTGAGGCTCTCAAACTCCAGGATTAGAATGTGTTTACAGCTTTTTTATATTTTGATCATTGTGTTTACTTGATGGTGCAGGAATGATGACTACAAATAAGAACATGAAGAGGTCAAGGGTAACTACAGAGGGTCCCATGAGCACATTGATCCCTGGATACAGGGGATGTCAATATTTTTTGTTTGGTACTATCATGCTGACTATTGTGTATTAGTTGATGGTTGCTGGCAGCGAATCAGCTTACCTGCAAGAATACATGTCCCAGTCTCAACCTTGTTGGTTTGTAATTAGAAAAAGATCAGTTTTCTCACAACTACCTTCAAGTGCTCCATTGCAGTGTGGGTTTGATCTCTATGTTTTCAGTGTGAACTCTATTGATGTTGCAAAAAACCCATTTACTAGATGCAGTATTACTGCAAGTGTTCTTGTTTCTTCTCAGTTGAGAGAGAGAGAGAGAGAGAGAAGTGAGTGACAAGAACACACCCGCTGCTGACAACATTACTCAGAAACCCTAAACACAGTCATAAGAAAGAAAGGAGATATCCATGAGGTTGCGAAAAGAAAAACTCCATACAAAAAACAATTTTTTGTAAGAGAACTACATCATATACTTGTCAAATTACAAACAACAAGGTTTAGACTTTGTGTGTTGCTATTTGAAATCCATAAAAGACAGTTGAGAGTTTGGGAGTGAAAAGATTTGTACCTATAGGCTTTGCCTTGTATAGATGTAATTGCAAAACCTTAATTGCGAAAGATTCCTGGTTCCTTCTGCCAATGGCAACACTAGACACAAAGGCTCTTGGTGATATACTATGAGGGGGAAGGTGGTGGCTTCCCCCAAGTTCGGGTCGTGATGAATCTTGTGAGTTCGTGTTTGCTTATGATTCGTCCGTGCATCAAAAATGTTTCAACTATGCACTAACTAACTTGTTGTTTGGTTTGTGCAAGTTCATGTGAATAATTAAATTGTTTGTCATTTTTCCTAGCCCCATCCCAAAGCTCCAACACACCCTTCTACCCCCAAAGTTTTGCGAGCCAAGGAGTGTGTCGCAACTCTTTATCCTTTCAATGTTTTCACATTTAAATTTGCAGTCGAGTCTACCAAGGAGTTTGGGGGTGCATCAATATACCTTTGCTATCATTATGTGGGATGTTGGTTCCATGTGGGGCGAAAGCAATTACATGCGTTTTTTTCAAACACGTTCAACCCCTCCCATCCACAAGATGTGAACATTGTGTTCACTAAAAATGGCACTCGCACCTTAGTCAATGTTATCATTGCCGACCCAACACAAACAAATTTATTTCCCTGATCTTGCGCCACCCAAGGATTTACTACTTTTGATGCGACTCAAACCAAAAAACGTTATTGTGATTAACACCTTGCTGACTAATTCTTCCCCTTAACATTAGAGATATTTGGATGTTTACATAAATAGGTGGATGTGTTTTTACACAATTGTGCCAATGCCATTTGGAGTTTGAAAGGACTAAAGGGCCATCTTCTTTCTATTTTAGTTACTTTTCTTCAACAAAAAATTTCAATCACATTATAAAGATTACAAATATCGTCCATTTCAAGTCAAATAGTAGTTGTAAGCCTAGCTACCTTTCAACTTCCACCCCTTTAAGACACATCTCTCATTTACACAACCAATTTATTGCAAATAGTTGGTTTTTGATATGGAAAAATACGATTGACCTACTACATGCGGTTGATTTTTGACATGGATAGGTTTTGACATCTAATTTGAGCTCACTTGATGTTTTGTAAATTCTCCCTTTTCTTTTTTTCTTATCTCTTTATACATTTTCTTAATCTACAGTGTGTTTATAGATAAAGTTTTATAAGGTTGCATCATCAATTTTTGGCTTGGGTTTAATATAGTGTTGGGTGGGTATTTTAAAAAGTTGCACCAAATGTTTTCTGGGTATCATGGTGGGTATTAAAATTGATAAATTTGGTTATCAAAAAAATTTAATTCAAATATCTGGTTTTGATATATATCAAAAAAATCAAAATACCCATTTTTTATACATAATTGTGGTTTGCAAGTTTTTCAAAGTCAAATAAAAAACCAAAAACCACCAGTTCTTTCATGAAACATAAGATTCTTAATTTTGCTATGTTTTCAAATACTCAAAACCAATGGGCCTTTGAGTCTAATTTTTTTCAAATACTTGGAATTAAACAATTATTGAAAAAATCAAATACCCACCCAACATTGGTTTAATCAATTTTTTTGTGGGGGCAATTTTTTGATGTAGCCAAATTTGATCATCCAATGGAAGATGTAAAAAGGAATGACAATCATCCTCTATTCTTGGCAATTGAAACTTTCAAGAATCACTTTCATTTTTAATTTTTTAATTTGCAATAATTTTGCCAATAAGAAAAAGGTTGGTAGTAGGTTTCAAGTTTAGGTTGATTTTCAAATGTTTGATTTTTAATATGTTCACCAATATATATAAAAAGGTTGGCTATGGGTTTAGGGTTTAAAACAATTGTTTTTTTTTTCTTTCACTTATGTTGATTGAAAATTTGAAAATCACTTTCATTTCAATTTTTTGATTCTTAATTTCACCAATGAAGTTCATGTAGAAGCACCCATGGCTGGATTTGGAATCTTGGTAGGAATTTTTTTGGAATAAAAAACCTATGATTTTTCAAAATGCTTTCTTAAGGGACGTTTTATTTCACTCCTTTTGTTTATATTTTAAGTGTGATTGTTATTATATGTATTTCTTTGACTACAATAAAACAAATTGATCTAAAAAATATTATTGCCTACTAGCCCATATGAATGAATGTTATGACAATTCATATATTTAATCTAAATATACATGGAATTGAAAGTAGTATTTTATTATTCAAAGGCCCCCAATTTAATGGCTTCTACTATATTTTAATTTTTTACCTTTCTTCAAAATAAAACATTAAATGTCCTAATCGAAAGGGAGCTTGCACTTTTTAAAAACTAAATTAGGGAAGGGTTGCAAAAGAATGGGTGCAACATATATATATATATATGGTTT
>Ga0116227_10010577_pt1 | contig 16026 bp, 10 predicted proteins | sample S1TSphgellanicum_FD_89693 | JGI IMG/M metagenome (GOLD analysis project Ga0116227, IMG submission 89693) | Host-associated microbial communities from peat moss isolated from Minnesota, USA - S1T2_Fb - Sphagnum magellanicum MG | ecosystem: Host-associated > Plants > Peat moss > Unclassified... | reverse complement strand
CTTTTAGTCCATAGTTGGCACGCTCCTTGTCGAGTTGAGGAAGAATCAAGCGCATGGCACCAAAGTAGTGACGTGAACTGTAGACATACTCTAGAAACGTATGCAAGTGCTTTCGCTTGATTGCGGCTTTACTCCGCGCTACTGCGTCCAACATCCGGCACAACACCGCAAACTCCACCGTCTCGTCATCGCTCATCTTTCTTTCCCTATACCCTTCTTGCACACAAAAACCTCACTTGCTATACAAATCTTTCAACAAAAAAATTCCACAAAAACTCACTTACGCTACAAATCTTAGGACGAAAATTTCCACAATTGCTGTTGAATTACAACACAAAACTTGAGGCGATCTGGTCATCACAAAACCTCGCAACAAAATGGGCCTTTTGCGTCGACGATCTTCTCAAGCAAACGCCGGTCGGCAATTTCGCCGCGGCCCACAATTCGACCGTTGAATGAGTTCCAGCCTCGTTCTCGTCGCACACTCATGGTTGTCCGGTGTATAAAACTCCTATATCCAGCGGTCGCCCCCTTTTTAAATCCCAAGACGTAGGTAGGCACTGCAGTGTTGGTTCTGAGAAGAGGACTTGCGAGTCAGGCCTTAACATTTGAAGCCTCCAATGCCCTTCAATGGCATCAGGCTCTTCTAAAAGTTGTGGGACCTTTCACATGTGAAATGCACTTTGCTAAAGATATATATTTCACATATGTGAACTTTGAAGGGCATTTGCTTTAAAAATACTTGATAATAGGTAATTTGATAATAATAAAGTTTATCTTTGAGGTCGTCTTGTCTTTGGCTTGCCATTGAGCTTGCCTTGAGATTAAGGTCATCTTGTCTTTGGCTCATCATTGAGCTTGCCTTTGAGATGTTGGGTTTTGAGATATTTTGAAAGTTGGGTATTCAGGACCAATGTCAAAACTTATCATGAGACTCGTAACATTCTCTACTACCATTTCAAGAACCTTTGTCTTTCATTCGTTTCAAAAACCTTTTGAAACACAAAAACATAAAATAAAAAACACACACATCTGTCCCAACGAAAAAAAAAAGCAAATCTAACGACTCCAACAATATTTCCAACAATGCTTAACAACAACCTTTCAAAAATTATCACAAAAAAACTAAAAAATAGCAATCAAGCACACATGCACAAAACCTCCTTGTCAAAAGCACAAATCTCACCAAAGAAAATGTTGAAAAGAGATTTCATGGTTCCTTGCCACAACCTTGTTGTCAAAAACACAAAAAAGGAGCTTCGCCAAAATAAGAACTCATGGCTCCTTGGGGAAAACACAAAGAAAAACATGAAAGTTTTATTGAAAAGAGAATTCATAGATAGAGCTCCTTCTTGCAATCTCCTTGCTTGGAACACAAAAAGAGCTCGCTTCTTTCAATCTTTCCATGTTCTTGCAATGCACACGAGGTTCAACATGACCAAACCTATTTGATCGCAATTTGTGGTGCAAAAATGAATTTGTCCCCATTGGACTGGTGTTTAAAATTTTCATGCCCTATGTTTCAATGACATGGGATTTTGAAGTTTAATCTATTAGCTTTTTATAAATGACATTAATATTAAATAAATGTTTTGAAATGAAAAACATTTGATGTTTCAATGTTTACACCAACAATGATGGACTATGAAAAAATATGCATTAGAATATTTCAAAAAGTATTTTAGTCAAGGTATGGAATTGCACATTAATGGTCCAAAACAAGTCAAATGATTAGATGAACTTTAAGTTGTGTAATTAGTTTCATTAGGTGCTATAATTAAGACCAAACTATTTTTTGCACTTGCACAAATGCTAAAAGGAACTTGGTTCTAAATGTGCTTCCCAATGCAAATTTTGAAATAAACAACCAAAGGATGACTACCAACATACTTGCATTAAATGAAAATCATAACAAAATTTACCAATTTCATGCTAGGTTTGTTGTTTGATTTTCAAAGAAATTTAATTTATGAATAACAATAAAAAAAGGGGTATCAAAATGAAGAAGGTACCTAAAATAAATTAGATTGAACATGACTTTAAGGAAAACTTTATTATATGAAAAAATCTAGTTAATTAAAATAGTACAAGGGGATTATATTATCATTCATTTTAAATAAGATTTGGCCAATAAAACAAACAAATATTTTGCAAATTTATGTGTATATAGATTTTGATATTTGACAACATTTTTTCTTTAGTTAGCAATTGGTTACATGAAGAACACAATTGTTGTTAATTAGTGACCTTCCAAATTGAACTAGTGAAAAAATGGGAAAGGCCAAGTAATAGTTTATATAATTTTTAAGTTATAAGCTTTTACATACTAAAATTAATTCGCAATATGGATTTTTGTAACTATAGGTCATGAATGAAAATTCACGTTTACATTTTGTTATATCTTGTAAAGTTTTTCAAACAATCATAAGGCCCAAACTTTCAAATTGGAATATTCATTCAACCACAAAATTATTACCAACACAAGAAAACATCTCACCATGCTTAACATTTTTGAAAAGAACAAAAATGTTAGAATAGATCATATAAAACTCAAACATAAAGGAAAATGGACTTGTGAGATTGGGTGTTGTAGGTTTCTCTCACTTTTCCTTGTAATCTTTTAACATATGATCACCTTTTATAAGATATGTGGGGTTGGAATATTTTAGGTTTAATTCCCACTACATTTTGTGTTGAATATTCTAGTGGTAAATAATCTTTATATAATCCCATTTTACATGAGATTTTCACTTTAGGTTTTGCTATGGAAATTGAAAACCAATGGGTCATTTTCTTCATATGATGGATAAAATATGGTTCTATAGCTAGCATTTCTCTAAGTAAAATTTAGTTAAAATATCAATTGTCACATCAATAGTATTTATTAGGGTAATTTAATTTATTGGTCAAATACTTTATTTATAATGAAGTGATATTATGTATCCACACGCTTGTTATGGGAATGAAAATTTGGATTTTCACTTAATGTAATGGCATTCTAATTATCTGAATAGATTATAGTTGGTTGATTTTGGTAAAAACCAAGTTCATGTAATAGTTTTTTCAACCATACAACTTTAATAGTTACTTTTGATAGGGCCATATATTCATTTTTAATAGAAAATGAAGCTATTGATTATTGTTTGTCGCTTGCCCAATATACCACACCTTTAGTTAGGAGAAAGCAATATCCAAGTGTGGAATGGTGTTTATCCTTGTCATCAACCACTTAACATGTGGAACCCTATGTAAGATCTCACCACTTGAACACCTATTTAGTATTTGATGCCAATGGACATAGTGCCTTTGATGTATTACATAACTTGTTTCAAGGTTTGTATATGGGCTACTCTAGGGTTGGAGAAATATTGGGCCAAATTATTAACAACAAAATAACAATTTGGTTTAATGTTATTGATGGGTTGCATCAAATTGCCAACCACTTGAAAATATGGATAATCTTGAACAACCATGTGCTCTTCTTTAATAGTATGGTTGTTTTTTAACTGAAATGCACATTAGCAAACAATGGGGTGTTCATTGAATTACTTGTAAACATTCCAAATTCTCGTAATTTAGTAATGAGACATTTAATTTGATGCAAACTTATCTAGCCTTCTTTGTGGTTTTTTATGATGGCATTGCCAATAATGTAATGTAATTCACCTTCCAAACATTTCAAATTCATGGAATAGACTAAATTTAATGAGATGAATGAAAAGTAGTTGATTGTTAAACACAATGTGATCATCAAAGTACATCTTGAAAATTATAAATCTTCCATTAACTTCACATTTGAGATATATATTTGCATATGAATCAAATCTTGTAAAAGCTTGAAATATCAAATAATAATATAGTCTTTGATACCAAGCCCTAAAAAATTGTTTCAAGCCATAAATTGATTTGTTGAATTTCCATACCAAATGAAAATTGGAAAATGTTTTTAAACCTTTATGTATTTCCATAAACATCTTCATTGAGATATCCAATTAAATGTAGTCTTTACATCAAATTGATGCATCCCTAGATTGTATTAGGCAATTAGGGCCAATAAAAGTTGAATGGAATTGAGTTTCACAATAGGTGAAAAGGTTTATGTAAAATCAACTTTAGGAATTTGTGTCAATCTTCAAACCACCAAGTGAACCTTCTATAATTATTATAACCATCAACCTTTGTTTTGATCTTTAAGACCCATTTAAAACTTACTACATGTCTATTAGCAAAGAATGTGGTCAACTTTAATGGTCAATTTCCTTTATCAACTTTGTTAGAGGAAATAAGTTTATTGTGTATTGTCTTTTGTCATTCAAGTGCATATTCTCTTGATAAGACATCATGCATAAACAAGAGGGTTCATGTATTGTGAATACAAGATTAGCCTTATGATGTGTTTGAGCACATGCCCTAATGAATGTTGTTTTTATAGGTTGTTTCTTGCCTTCTATGGTTTCAAGTAATCAATTGGGAGGCTTCACCATCCTTTTAAGTTGAGCATTGTTTCGAGAAGGGCTTTGTGGTCAACTTCTTGGTTTGGAAGAAACTTCTTCTTGTGGTAAATTATTTACACCTATAAATAGTTGTGAAAATGTTTCAATAATGTCATTTTACAAAGTCAAACATGGGTCCAATTATAAGTTTGGCAAAGTTTGTGATGTTGATGGTGGAGGTGGTCATTGAACCAAATTCAAAAATAGAATTTGTCCCCATGTAATTGCAACAAATGGTATTGGAGTTGGTGTTAATGTAATATTTTTTTGAAAAACATTGATGTTAAGAGAAGGGTTTGGGTCATTTTCCATTGTGATGAATGAATCCTTTTCTTGTATAGGAAATTCATCAAAAATAACATCACATGATAGAAATATGTTGCAATTGTCTAGGCGCATCAATTGATAAGCCCTAGATTTTTCTAAATATTCAAGAAAAACGCATTAAAAAATGGGAATTTAATTTCCAACATCTATATTTGTGGATTAAGGCATATGCCTTGGAATTAAAAATTCATAAATGTGAGAAAAAAGGTTTGTGGCCAACCACATTTCGTAAGGGGTCATCTTATTTGCCACAACCTTGGTGGGGTTCCTATTTCAAAGGTAGTTGGTTGTTAATAAAATTTCAACCCAAAAAACTTTAGATACAGAAATATGTGACAACATTGTGAAGGTAAACATTAAGTAAATTTTTTTTTAATGTTCAAAAACACCATTTTGCTATGGTGTGTATAACATAATGAATTTTCTTTTAATCCCAAAATTTAAACAATACTCATTAAATTTGTTTAATTTATATTTTCCACATTATCAAATCTCAAAATCGTAATTTTGTGATTTGTTTGTTGTTTCACAAATTGTTTATATCATGAAAATTTGTTGAACAATTCATAGTTGTGTTTAATCAAGAAAACAAAATATATGTTGAAAAGTCATTAATAAATGTGAGAAAATATTAACAACTACAATGTAAATTGGTTTGTAATGGTCTAGAAACATTAAAATGAACAAAGCTAAGGATTTCATCTACCCTTGTTGACACGGTCAAATATAAGATGCCATAAAATAACTATATTGAGACCAGTACTAACAAAGACAACAATTACACCTTTGTTGAATCTAATTATCTCCCCCAACTTGTACAAATAAGATTCAAGCATGCATTATGTAATCACTTTACTAATTAGATTCTTGAAAATACATGTCCTTAATTTGATAAAAAATTATTTACCAAATTTGTCAAACTATTTGGCAAAAAAATGTTTTTTTAAAAGGCTAAAGACATGTAAATCATTAAGGATTTCTCTTGCTTTCCCATCAAGTAATTTGATGGCTACTTCCCCTAGTCTCACTATTTGTTGAGTTCTATTATCATTCAAGAACACATCTTGCCAACTTTCACATGAAAGACTTTTTTCATAACATATGTGTTATGTGGCTCCCATATCCACATAACATGTCAGGTCATTTGGCAACTTGTAACGCCAGTGCTAAAACATACAATTGGTGAATGTCATTTTTCACAATATTTGATTTTTTTGCTTGAAGCTTTTGTTACTATTCTTGCCTTACAATCTTTGATTATATATCCAAGTTTCCCACAATAGAAACATTTTAATTTCTTCTTGCCACCAAATTTAAAAGTTTCTTCAATATTTTTTGGTGTGAAATGATTTTTAGATTTTCTTTTATAATTAGGATCTTTTTATATATAAAGGATTAACATGTTATCTGTAATCAAGTTGAGATTTTTCATGAATTTTTTTACTTGTATGAGGTCAATTATTAAATATTACAATGTGAAATTATGTTGCCTTTTCAAAAAACTAATGAATGTCCTATCACTTGCGAACATGTTCATCATCAGAAAAAACACACCCTCATCATCTAATATTGGTGCATTAGCTACTAATAATTATTTTAGAATTGTTCAAAACACATATATGTGTTTCGTAATAGTTTCATTTTCTCTCATTTTCAAAGTGTGCAATTTATGTTTTAAATACATTTTTGTCACAACATCTTATGATTCAAATAATCTTATTAATTATGTCCATGCACCATGTGATTTTTTATAATATTAAATATGGAAAAAATTATTTAAAATTATTAATTATTGTTAAAGATATAATATTTTCCCATGTAGTTATGTTATTTGTTCCTATGGCAAACAATGCCTTATGTACCATAGCAATTTACACTTATGTGGTATGGACTTTGGCTTAGTGCCATTGATTATGCACCAAAGCTTTTCAGTCTTGAAAGTTAATCTATGTTTCCATATATTAAAAATAAGATCAATCAAATTTAAAGATGTGATTATTATCAATCTTTCGTGCCATGATAATTAAAATTGTACATTTTTATAAAAGGAATGTATAACCTTATGTGAAAAAGAAAATTTTGTTTTCCTTGTTTTAGTCAATTTGAATTAAATTTGCAATTGTTTTTCAATCAATTTCAATATCATTGAAGAAACACTATTCATTTCAACAACAATTTTTTTGAACAATGTGATGAATTCATTACACATTCTTTTGAGTTTCCAAATTTTTTAGTCAATTCTTTTATTTGAAATTTGATTTCATCTTACAAAAGTTAATATTGGATCTTCATCAAGCTTTGATACTATGTGAAATGTATGAGAGACATCCTATTCATTTAGGATGTACAATAAATCATGTATTATAAATATCATCAAGAGTTCTTACGAAAGTATTTCAACTATGAGGAGCTGCATCCTATGAGTAACTAATAATGTATGATATTGCATTTATACTAAAGAATTACTACACACCCAAGGCATTAACCAACATAAAAGCACATGCAAAAAATACGGTTTTCAATTTTTTCCTTTCGTAGAAAGTGCTCACCTTTTCAAAAGGTTGCCACACCCTTGGTGGTGGAAAAGATCCACTTCGTAGAGTGCACTCGGAATACACGAGAAATTTCCAACCCTTTCAGATTTAAGGTCTGTTTGTGAGATCGTCAGGTCTCGAGTTCAAACTTGACCAAGAATGTGACGTAGTTTCCATTGGGTCCCACATTTTGAGGAATGTTGGGGAGGTGTTAATATGAAATGGAAATTGATTGTTTAAGGGGGGAACTTCATGCAACATTTCGTGTTTTAACGGCTTTGCTACTTTGAACTTTGGACTTTGAACTTCCCATAATGGGGTGCACAACAGTTTTTGGGAACTTCATGGAACATTTCCTGTTTGAACTGTTGCTAGTTTGAACTTACTATATAGCAGAGCAACTGAGTATCGAAGCAAAGGATGATGATGAGTCAGTCACTTGTTTGTGAAGCCCATTCACAATTCAATTATTCTAATTTGTGTACAATCTTCTTCTTAATTTAGTTTTTGGCATTCAGATGAGAAGGAGCTTTCTTCTTTCTTACTTGATTGAAATTTTTGTTTTACTCTCTTTCTTACTTCGCCGGCCCAAGCAATAGGGAGAAGAGTCGCTCGTTTATTATTGCTCTTATTTTTAAGCTCTCATTCACATTAATTTGTTAATTTTGATGATGAGGCGCAATCATCTTCATCAGTGAAAACTTAGTTTTGGCCTCAAAGTTTCTTTCGTGGAGAAGCAAATAACTAGGTTGTTAGCCAAGTTCCTAGAGCTGATTGTTTCCCGTGCAAAGAATGATGAGCGAGGCTCGCTCGCGATCGAGAGAGAGAGAGCGCGCGAAGAAAGCGATGAATTTGATGACGAACTCCGATGGAACCAACTTCAGACACAAACGACAACAACCGCCTCGTAAGACCCGCCCGTGTGTATTGCGCACGTGGCGGCTGGCTGGCTGGCTGGCTAGCGCGGCTTATGCACACAAGAGCGTGACAAGGCGAGGCGCCGCAATCAGGGGGGCCAAAATAGGTAGCCAAGGCAGCGGCTTTAAAAAGACCCCACTTTTCCAAACGAATTTTCCCCTGCATCACACGACACGCAACAAGCTACCATAATAAAAGCTAGAGAGAGTATCGCCACCGCTGCACCAACTTTCCAACTACTCTTTGTGTCTTTCTCTCTCTCTCTCTCTCTTTCTCTCTCTCTCTCTCATTCCTTCGCCGGGTGCCCAAAGCCGCGCTTCCTGTTGTTGTCGTACTTCCAACTTTTTCTTGCTATTGTGAATTCGGAGATTATTATTTATAATAACTTTGTGGGGTTGTATACGATTAAAGGGATTAGCATAGCATGTGAGTTCTTAAGTGTGTGCTTTGGGGTTTTCTTTTTCTCTTTTTTTTTTGGTTTTGGGGGGCGTGGGGAGGTTGTTTTTTTTTATTCCAAAAACACTCGGAGCTTCTGAGATTTGATTGTGTATTGGTGTGGTAGAAGAAGAGTACCTTTCTTGTCTTTTTCATTCCTCTTTGTGGGTGGGTGGATCCGTGGTGTCAGTTTTTCACGAGCTTCAACTCCAAGATTGTCGTTTGGGTTGTTGCGTAGGTAGAGCTTGTGTGTGTGAAAGCTTCTTTTGAGTGACAATCCATTTGTGGGTGGTGATAGTCTTGCTGGAATTTCAACTTGGAGCCTCTTCTGGGGACGTTTTGGGTGGTTGTGAATAGGGTAGGGATTCAGGGGTGTGAGGTTTTTCTGTGGGTTTTGTGGATTTTATAGTACCTTCGACTTGGATCTTGTTACCTTTGGATAGTATGTGTAGTTTGGTATTGCATGTGAGTTCATGCGGGTTCGTTTTCTCTTGCAGGGGTGGTTGTGGTGGTGGTGGTCTTCATTTCCTTTCAACTTCAACTGCAAGACTTTGAATTTTGTGGAGGTTTTAGCATAATGTCGTTGCAAGCGCTGATAATAGCACAAGCGCTAGTGCCGTCAAGTCCAAGTATTTGTTGTTCTGTTGTAAACAGTAAACACTCAAGCGCCACAAGGCGGCCGTGGCAGCAGCTACCGCACGTCTCACTTCGCAATGCATCGTTGCGAGCGGCCAATGTGGAGCAAGTGAGCACTCTGTTTTCTGGAGGAGGCGATAAGAACAACAACGGGCGTGGAGGGGGAGGAGGAGATGGTGGAGGGGGGGGAGGATCGTCAGGAAGTAGTGGTGGCTCTCATGGCGGATTTGAAGACCAGTCTGGTGTCCCCCTTGTGCATGTGACTGCCTGGTCTCTACTTTGGGCTAGGTCAGACTTCCCCTTCCCTCCCAAAACTGCTGAATGGGTATGGCTTCTTGCAGGGAGCTTTGGTGTTGCTTTCTGCAGTTGCAGAGGAATGATTGTTTTGAGGGGTGTAAAATGAGGAATGAAAATGCCAGGATGCCCTCTGCACTAGGTACAGCCACAAATAAAATCAAGAGGCAGAGTTTGAGGGTTTTTATGAATTTGTATAAACCATGGAGATCTATGGGCTTTGAGCTTCTCCCCTTGCTCCATGGATTTTTGGTTCCTTAGTTTGTGATGTTGCCTTCTTTTGTACCAATCTGTTTAGAAGGGTATGCTCAAGATACAAAACCTAAGAAGATGGGTGTGGAACTTTAGGATAATTTTGCAGTTGACAGTAGCAATAATAGAACTTCGTTGCACAAGGAATTAGGGTTAGGATGTGCAGCAATAGCCTGTATTCTAGTGCCTACCAGGCTCAAAATCTGGGAAAGATGCTCGCTTGGGGTGGATGCCCATATGCTCAAGTAGAATCACAAACGAGGGAACTTGCTTGGTGAGTCACAGAGGCAAGTCCTGGTGAAGGAGTTTGACCCCTATTGCTTGTGAGTTGAGCTTCACTAAGAAGGAAGCAAAGGAAAATGTATCAGTTGCCCAAACCTAACATGGAACTCTTCTTGTGGAACAAGAGTGACAGGTACATGGAGAACTTGGATAGACATCCACTGGTGGTGAAGAGTCTGACTGCTGGTTGCTTGAATGCACTTGCTGACTTAATTTGCCAGGTACTTGCTTTTGTTTTGTGCTTACCAGGGTAACCAATGCAAATACATGTTTTCCCAGTATCATATCTGAGTGGAAAAAGTCCCAAGACTATACCCATGAGCTTTCATTTCACCCATTTCTGGTGGTGTAAGAAAAGCTTTAAATATGTTTGGAATACCAATTTTGCAAAGCCTAAGAGGGTGAGGCCTGTTATATATCCAGCAATGGTAAAGAATTCTGGAGGTGCCCTTGTTTCTGGTTGGTTTCTTTTGCTTAGCTGAATTGAAAAAGCCTGCAGGTTTTTGTAGAGAAAGTGGACACAGTGGAGATAAAGCGGCTGCTGTCCTTTGTGGCTATTGGTATTTTCATGAGTGGACCTGGTTTGCACTACTGGTAGGTGGAAATTCATCTTGTTAGGTACTCCAGTGCATTGTGTCATGTCTTTTGAGTTCTATCCAACATCATGACTGAGTAGTCTTCCTGTTGCTTCCAGAAACATGATAGAAAATTAGGACACAGATTTTGTATAATGGTTTACCTGAAATTTTTGGCAGATTGTTTACTTATGTACACCCACCCTCAGAGCTAATGATGTGTGGGTAGTCATGGCAGCTTGTCACTGTTATTCATGATGAAGTTGGTGATGATGGTCTGGCACTTTGTGAGCAACTCTCATAAGGTTACGACTGCACTCATTTTCGTGATACCTTCAAATTGTTGTTATGGAGATTTCTCTGCAGTTCCATAGGTATAAGCTGTGTTAGCTGCATTGTCTTTCTCCTGGTTTTGGCTGTATCACATTATCAAGTGAGATGGGATGTAGCTTGGAGTACACTGGACTCATGTACAGTCATCCAGGGACAAGTTCAAATCTGAGCTTTGCATATGACCATGCAGGTATGGAACCCTTTCCAAATTTATTACTGTGCCAGGCATGGGTGGTGTGGTTCTTCGCATTGCTGCAGATCAGGTACATCCTTTGTCCTGGATTGTCATCTGTGCAGTACATATGCCAGAGTTCTCTTCCTGTGACCATTGAAGCAATACTGATCTTTAGAAGCAGAAGTGGGGTTTTCATCATTGATAGTCTGAAGCTACTTAGTTGAGGATTGTTAACCCTTGGCTGAGGGCATTCAGTGTAAGAGAATCTCCCAAATTTGTTGACATTCATGACTAGAACATACAGTTGATTTTGCAGACCTCCCTGTTCTGGGGACAGGTACTTTATAAACACTTTTCATCTCACCTTAAATGACTGGGAAATAGCCTTCCTGGGACAAGTGTTTAGTGTGTGGATTCTAACTTTACAAGTTTTGCAATTGCAGCTGGTCTTCACACCCCTTGGCATATGTGGCTTCTTTGTGGCACTCCTTTCTCTTGAAGGCCGACAAAGTGAAATTTCTGACAAGCTTCACAAGGTATTTGAGATCTTTTCCCCTTTGTTGCTATCTGGTTTGCCAATATGGTGTCAGGATTTCCTTGTTCTTTTGAAGATATTGGAAGTGGGAGTGTGTCCTCCTGAATATGCAGGTATGTCCATGTGTGAGAGTCACATGTTAGTTGGACTCCAACACTATAACAACTTCAATATTGGGTCACTCAGCTTTCATCATGAGAATTTAAATCATCTAATCATGGTGCAGGCATACAGATACTGTTGCAGTGTACTGGTTCCTGTTGTGATAAATTTTGAGATCAATTACAACATGTGACAGTCATGTAAACAATTAGTTTGTTGTTTGCTGTTTTTTTTGTGGGTGGCAGGATTTGTTGGAGACAGTTGTGGCCAACTGGAAGGTTTGGATTCCTTTCCAGGTGGTCAATTTTGGTTTTGTGCCCCCACATCTCCAGGTGCCAGCCTCCACACTCTATTGCTTTTGCCATATTCTCTACTTGTCAAAGTGTTTGTGAAAGCAATTTTTTTGGGCAATTGAGTTGGCAACATGTATCATGCACATGCTTTCCATACAGTTTTCTCTCAAAGGACCATGGGGCTTGACTTTAAGGAGGAATTCCATGCTTATGAAGCTCCATGTAAACAGTATGATGCATGCTGGTTGCAGGTAGCAGCAGCTGGTGTATTGGGCATGGCCTGGAGCATCTTCATCTCATTCAAAGGTCATTCATAGAACCTTACAACAAATGATGGAGTTCTTGAAAACTCGGTTTTTTTTAAGTGTACAAGAGCAAAGTATACAAAAGCACATTGCAGTGTGTCTATATCCAAGTTGCTGCATTTGTGTCCTCCAGTCATGCAAAGTGTGTAGAGGAAAGATTTTTCACCATCATGCAAGGTATGAAGCCATTGGTTATCTGAAATCCAGATTGAACATGAAAGCTGTACAGTAGCCATATCCACCCTTGAAAATGAAATTTTTGGTCCTGCAATGGCTTGATTCAAGTTGATGGAGTTTTGAAATGATGCAATTGGTTTGCTGTGGTTAACAATGGCAAGAGCAGACCAAACATCATGTGAAATGCAAAATTGTTTGCATTCTGGTCAGCGCAATGAATAGCCAATTTTAGCAGAAACCTGTGCTTCATAATCACTAGCTAGAGTTGAATTGGAGAGGATCTTGTGATCTGGTCTGGTTGTTGATTCTTCAAAGAAGCGTACTCCATTCACCCACTTCACCGTGAGATGGTCATATTCTAACTTTTGCATGGTTAAGCCCTGTGGCAACTACCAGAACCTCTCATTGTGCAACTGGTATTGTCCATGGCTTCTGAAACATGGCTTGACCCAGGCTCCTAAATCTGAGCCTGAAGGAAAACCCAAGGGTGTATTCTAAACCATGCAATTGTCTTGCACATTGTGCAAACAGATCTTGAGGATGAACTGACATATTACACTACACAGGCCAACATCCAAACCCAAGAGTGCCTGAACATTGTTGTACCTGTGGAGACTTTAGACATTTCTGTTTCTCTATGTGTTGTCAGTGGAATGAAGACAAAGTGTGTCAATTGTTGTCATCAAGTTTATTTTAATGTATTCATAAGCAAGGGAGTCATCTATAGATTGACATTCCAAAGATAATAAATCCTTGGATTATTTCTCTAATTTCTCTAGCAGCATTGGTACTTTTGTGTAAGAACATCATAATAACTAAACAAAGGAACCTGTTCAACCTTTGGTGTCACAAGCATGCAAATGTCATTAGCTTGTGCTTGTGAAAGCACAATTTTTTTAAATGGTGAAATTCTGCACATTTCAACTTGCCTTGAGACCTTTCTACCTGCCCCCTTGAGCTTAGGGTTGGAAATTTTACCTTTTGCACCAAGATCCTATGTTGGCAACTTCTAGAAAATTTCCTTTCTATCAAGAGCAAGAGAAGGTTGTCAGTTGTAGCTACATGTGAGGACTGTTAGATGTCAAGTTTCAAGGAAGGATGATGAAATGTTGCATCAATTTCAAAGTAGTTTGACATCTGTTTGCAACTTCCTCAACCTTGGATTTGTTTCCATTGTGACTCTTTTCCTCGTCATTTGCATTCTCCTTGCCACTTCCCACTCACTAGGCTTTAAGAGTACATAGCAGTGACATTGTAACCTTTAATGCTTGTATGGGATGCTTGTTGAGTGTTCAAGTTGTATACAACATCATGGAGTTGCAATTTTGTGATTTGATCTTTCAAAAAAATGTTGTGTGAGATTTGTGTTTAAGTGTGTAACAAATGTCATCAAGGGAAGTGAGTTGATGTTGATGGATTCATAGTCATGGCCAATTTTAAGATGTGCATGTAAAGGTATGTGAAATTTGCAAATACTTATGTTTAAACATTTCTCTTTGTTGGTGTATGGGTGCACTTGTCAAACCACATGTTTTTGTTTTGTGCACTATATGTGTTTCATTGATGCATGAGTCAAGCTTGTGTTTTCATTTTGAAGTGTAGGAGATTTGTTGTTTGTTTTGAATGGGAACTTGGAGTTGCATTCTCGCTTCTCAAAACCTCAAGACCTATGCATTTCGTTTTGTCATGCATCCATTGAAATCATCTTTGAAGTTCAAGATCTTCAAGTTCAAGCATTTCTTTGCAAAGGCTCTTGTCAATGTCTTGAATCCTTCCATGATTGGATCCACCACTACAACAACATGCAATACTTCATCCTCTAGCATTACATGTGTAATAGAGAAATGTGAAAGGGAAAGATCACTTATTTTTTTTCATGGATCTTGGTCAAAGTTGTTAGAGGCTTTCTATCACAAATCTTAGTCCAAATCCTTTAAAGCCCAAAAAACCTAAGAAGATAGAATGGGAATTGAATTGTGTCTTCCAATATGTTTGGTGACACACCTTCAACTCGTCCCAAAATATCAATGGTAGCTAATTGAAATTACACAAGGTTTGAAAGAAAAATAATTCAAGGCATGTTCTTTAGCCCCATGCATTGGAATAAGAGGTGTGTAGGAACTCTAAGATGGGACTAAGATAAAAATGACATTTGTGGACAACTTTTGGTCAATTCACTTGCACAAGACATATAGTGCAAATGATTATTGTAAATGGAACCAAATTGGGCAGGGACTTGTTTCGAACTCATACTAAAGTTGTTATTCACACAACCTAAACTTTGGAAGAAACACCACCTTCCTTTTCATAGCATATTTAGAATTGTTTGCAAGGGCCACATTGAAATTGCATTCTTCCTAGAAGTCCCAAAATGGGTTCTCAAAACTAGCAAACATAATGTCTAAAATTTTTGGAACATAATATTTCACTCAAATAAATCTATTTTGAACATGTAACCTTAAATTCTTGTAACTTTCATTGAGATCTAAAGGTTTCTTGATTTGAACATGATTTGATCTCACATTTTATCTTTTGAACATTGTAGACTTTCATGAAGTCCAATTCCCAAAATGGGTGTCATGATTATTTTTGGGTTAATAGATTTAATTTTTTTAATCATTTAAATTAATTATTTCAAATGTGACAAGTTTGAAGTTTTTTGGATGGATTATTATTTTCAAGGGAGGAGTAAAGGATTGATCTATCCTCACGAGAAAAGACTGATAATTTTGAAATTATTCCTTAAACCTCATGGTAGTTTTCCTTTTGGTCATAACAAAAAAATTAATGACATTTTTAAATAGCAATAATTTGAAAAACAATTCTTGAAAATTAACCTTGTGACATCACAATTCACCTTGTAATGCATTTCATTAAAAATGAAAATTCTTATAACCATTTCAATTTTCAACAAAAATTCCTTTTGTAAACTACAACAATTTTGATGTCCTTTTTAATACACCATAACTTGAAAATCCCTAAATGTTCAAATTCAACATTCAAAACCTAGTTTCAGTGAAATTTGTTGACTTTGCATATATCTAAAATTTATGGGTGAAAAAAGGTTTTAAGGTGAAGAAAGGCCCAAAAACAAGGATATTTAAAGGATAAAGTTAATGTAAAATGGTGTTTGATGCATAATCAACCTTGCTCAAGTGGTTTTTCCCTAGAGTGAATTGCAACAAAAATATAAATATACACTTGGAACAAATTTCCTAACATTTCTAATCAAGTACAAATATCAAAAATGTAAAAACACATTAAAAAATACCAATCTTATGGAAAACCTTTAAGTAACTCATTATACTAGTGTGAACCCGGTGCATAATGCACCCGTCGAGCTCCCCCCGCCCGGTCCTT
>Ga0116227_10010576_pt1 | contig 16026 bp, 9 predicted proteins | sample S1TSphgellanicum_FD_89693 | JGI IMG/M metagenome (GOLD analysis project Ga0116227, IMG submission 89693) | Host-associated microbial communities from peat moss isolated from Minnesota, USA - S1T2_Fb - Sphagnum magellanicum MG | ecosystem: Host-associated > Plants > Peat moss > Unclassified... | reverse complement strand
TGAAACATGGTTTTTTGTTTCAGTTTTTTTTGCGTGGTAGTGTTTTTTATTTTTGTTCTTTTTTTTAACCAATTTTCCCAATGGGGCACCCAAAAGGTGCCTTGCGAAACCCCCCCCCCCCCCCAACCCCAAATACAAAACAATAATTTCAATCATTAATTTTGCTAGGATCCTAGCCATTGATTTAGGGTTCATTGCACTTTGGATGCGAGAAGGGAGTGAGTCGTCACCAGAGGCTCTTTCTCCCATTCTCAGTTCGTTTAGTTATGAGTGCAAGCAGATCAATTCTTCACATATGTTTTCTTATCATGCCTCACCGGAGCTTCCTCTTGAAAAAATTAATGTCATAATTTCACATCAAATCCTTACAATGATGTTGCCATCTCTTCTTGCTTTGATAATTCTTTAGGTCATCATCTTTAGCCTTGATCACAATAAAGTTTTGTTGGAACTTAAATTTATAAAATGTCTGACACTTGAGCTTACAAGCTTATGATTTGTACACTTGTGAATCTCCAAGTGATTTTTTTTTCACTCACAAAAGAGAAAAAAAGAATTGATATTATATACTTGTGAGTTTATAAGTGAATTTTTTCTAGATAGGTGAAAAAAAATGATATTGTACACTTGTGAGCTCAAAAGTGATTTTTTCCACTCGCAGAAGAGAAGAAAAGAAATGATATTACATACTTATGGGCTTATAAGTGATTTTTTTATACACATAAGTGCAGAAAAAAATGATATTGCACATTTGTGAGCGCTAAAATGATTTTTTTCACTCACACAAGAGAAAAAAAATGATATTGCACAATTGTGACCCATAAATGATTTTTTTATTCACATAATTGAAAAAGAAAAATAATATTGCACATTTGCAAACCCACAAATAATTTTTTTTCACTCACACAAAAAAAGAAAAGAAATAATATTGCACACTTAGAAGTTCGCAAATGGTTTTTTGCATTCACATTAATGAAAAAAAAATGATATTACACACTTGTATGCTCACAAATGTTTTTATATTCACATAGGTGAAAATATATAGTTATTGCACACGTGCAAGCCCAAAAGAGGGTTTTTTTCCACTCACATAGGAGAAGAAAAAATAATATTGCACATGTTGCAAGCCCACAAGTGGGTTTTTTTCCATTCACACAAAAAGAAGAAAAAAAATGATATTATACCATTGTGGGCCCACAACTAGTTTTTTTTAATTCGCATAACTGAAAAAAAAATGATCTTGCACATTTTCAAACCTTAAAATAATTTTGTCCACTCACACACAGGTGAAAAAAAATGATCTTGCACATTTTCGAACCTTAAAATAATTTTGTCCACTCACACACAGGTGAAAAAAAATGATATTGCACACTTCTAAAACCTAAGGTCAGTTCAACCCTAATTTTAGCATTTCAATGAAACCTCTTGGTTCTAGTTATTCCCGGTTCCCAAAAGTGAACTCAAGTCCAAGTATGTTCCCCGTACTTGGATCTGAAACCATCGGTTCACATTTAATAATCCTTGCACCCAACCAACATTGGTTTGTACCTTGCAAGCACTTCTTCCAAGTCTTGTAAATATATATTCAACACACTCATGCAAATTTTGTAAGTATGCATTCAACATAAGCAACATATTGAGATTTGGACATTGATATTCTTTCTTCAGCCGTTTCAATAAATCAACTACGTGTTATAAAATGTCAATATGTTCATCTCTTGTGATGAGCTTAAACAACCATGTTCATATTTTTTGTTGTTTTTGTTGAGTGCCCATTTAAGTACCAAACTATTCTTCACTCAACCTTTCCACTTCTATATAAGTATAATAAGTTATTACAAACATATGTTCCATAGAATTAGGTTAACAATTTTTTTGCACTTGCATGTTCCTTAATACTCTAAGCTCTTCAATACAAATTATTCTTGATGCAAACCTCTCTAGACATAAATAAGTAGCAAGAATTCACTTTCTATTTAATCTCTCCATTCATTTTCAAGCATATACTTAATAAAATCTATTCAATGCAAACTATTTTCCATTGCAAATTGCTCCTTAAAATAGATAAGTGATACCAAGAATTGAAATGAGATTGTCAATGTACCAATCTTACATTTTATGCCTATGTTGTAAAACTGTAAATCAAAAACATTGTTACAGACAAAACAAACTATGAATACTCATGTATGGTATGTAATTTTTTTTTTTAAACTACCAATGAATGCACAAATGAAATTTATTATTGTCAAAATATCCAAAAATATTACCTTTTTTAATTGAAATTTAAAATAATTTTTAAAAACGTTGAATTGAATTTATAAAATTTAATTAAATATTTGACAAGAGCATGTTGACCTAGCCTAGGTACTATGATATTGCAAAAGAAACCTTTTTTAAATTAAATGCACTTTTAAGTTTCTCACCCATCTCCTTTTCAAATATGCTTTGTGTGATTAACAAGGGTTTAAGGTCCTAGGTTGTTATTTTGACCCCTTTTAATGTATCTTAGTTGCTTTCTTTTGTGGCTCCTATTGGTGTGTTTGCATTTTTGGGTGTTATTTTGATTGGACATTGGTCCTTTCTTTTTGTTCCTCCCTTTTTCTTTTTGCATGGGTTGGTGTTTTTTTTCAATTAAATTTGACAGAGTTTCATCATCATTTATTACATGATATCACCTTAAATAACAAATCACTAGTGAGTCCAAATTGTTTTCCAAATATCTCCCAATGTATCTAAGTTCTTAAATTGGAAGCCTTAAGCATGTTAACAATACATCTAATAATTATCTCATACCCAAATACATCTCATAGATGCAAATAATAACAATGACTTGTTTCAATTTATTTAGTGTAATTGAAGGCACCTTAACAAGCATATTTTCTTTCCTCCATTGTGTGTGAGGCATTTCAAAAAATGGAATACTTATTAATGCTGGGTTTTTCATTTTTCAAAATTTCCCACATTGTTTTTTTCCCATGATACCTTCCTATGCCTTGTGATCTCCAAATGTTTAAGCTCATGATAATGTTTGAATAGGTTCTACAATGAGTACAACCCATGGGGCGAGGGACATTCCCAAATTGTAGGACATTCTCAAAATGAGAGGCCTAGGACAAGCACTTTGTTATTGCCCAACAAAGTCCTTGTCCTAAGCCCCTCATTTTTGAAAATGCTCCCACCCTAGGGCTTTGCCTGTCAAATTTAAACAAAAGTTTTGAAAGTGACCTTATTCTCTTGGGTAGACTAATTAAGTCTCCCATGTGAACTACTTCAAATAATTCTTTCTCCAGAGCTAACCTGAAGAACCTATTAACTTATCTCTTTGAATATACCAACTTTGGCACCATTTGGAATATCGAAATCCACAAGAGGAATTTGAATCACTTTCAATACCTGCACATTATAGCTAAGAATAACTTTTCAAAACAAGGTTGGAGATTTAAGTTGTGGAACATTGGGATAGTTAGAGGGGTTCATAAGGATAATGAGCCCCAGCACCCAACATTGAACCATCCATTAGAAACTTGTTATGACTCACAACTGAGTTAGCAAGGATCCACCTTGATAACCTATTCCAGAGCACCCGCTCCTAGTTCCTCATCACACTGTATTAGTAATCACTTGAGGAACTGGGTAAGCATCAAAGGTAAGTAGGTAGGGAAGGTAATTGAATAGTATGTAGGAAGGGCACTTGGTAACTATTAGGTAGATAGGTAGGTAGGTTCACTTTGATGGATAGTACATAGCTAACTACAGCATTTAACTATTTATGATGGTTAGCCAGGGGACATGAATGCAATGGGAAAATGTGTTTTCTGTCCAAGCACCATCCATCCTAAATGGTGCACTGTGCTGAGTCCACTCTAGCAGGTCTAGTCCATACCAGTACAAACAATGGGAAACATTAAGCTCAAAATTTAGTAAAATTACACACTCAAAAGTTAATTTACATTCTTCATCACTTTAGGTGTAGGATTCTGGGGCAGCACCCAGCATGATGTTTGAGGTAGACCCATACATTGGGACCTCTTGCCTGTGGGGTGAGGCCTCCAAGGTCGTTGGGCCTCCTGCCCATACGGCAAGGCATCCACATAATGGGAACGGCCAGCTTCGAGGTCGTTAGTCATTACACTTACAGTACTCTGAGGTTTACAAGCTAAGGGTTTACAATCCTCTTCCCTGTCCCACACTTTTACTTACCCATAACACAACCCCTATTTCCCTTCTCATCTCTTCCAGTGTTTTTTTTATTCTGTCAAATTTTGACCTGAAAAAAATTATTTCAACCTCTACAAAGGATTTTTCATGGGGGGAAAAACCCTAATTCACCCATAGCAGGGATTTTTTTTGGAATAGGCAGATTTTTATGATAAGTCAGTAGGTAGCCAAGAATATAGAAAGACTCTTTTTTTTCTACTTTCGATAGCCAAATTTGGCCAACTTGGCCAAGTCTTTTTTCTGGATGTTCGCCACTCTGACTACATCACAAAATCCTTAAAAGAAACCCTGTCTCTTGCTGTTAAGTCTACAAGGAAGAGTTCAATAATGACTTCAGCCAAAACTTCCTAGGGATCACAAAATCAGAAGTAGTGCCTCCACAGAGGATCGAACTCTGGACCTTCAGTTTACAAGACTGACGCTCTACCACTGAGCTATAAAGGCCGCTCCGCAACGCGGCTTTCACATTCATTATTTGAACAATTCTTTATTTATATATTTTATACAAATCACAGATTCATGACCCCTTAGAACGTACATCCAAAGATTGAATGACCCATTCCCAATACATTGAAGAATATGCACATCTTTATTGGTGTCTAATGCTTTTCACCATACATAAGCCACCAGAAATGATAACATATGATGATGTGTGGGTTCTTGTGTGCTCTCATGGGTTGATTGATGACCCCTATGGTTTTCCAATGGAAAGTTTTTATGGGAAAAGGAAAGAGCATCCATTGAGTTTGGACTTGGGTGGCAAGAATTTTCTCCATCTTTGTGGACTTTTTGTTGTTTTGGTCAATTTGTGCAATTTGGCTTGGTGGGTGACTTCAGAATGTGCTCACATTTTAAGCATATTTGGCTTCAAACATGTTTAGGATGGCAGATGAGTGAGGATTGAGTGGCTTCAGAAGACTATTGGGTATGTCCACCATGGCTGATTTTTTGTTGATTTGCAGATTGATTTGTTTGATATTCTTCGCCAATTTTTTGCATAATTTTTTTCCTCTCTTCTTGATATTCTAGCAACTTTAGGGTGAAACCTTTTTTTTTTAACTTCTTTGTTAGGACGAATGACTTGAACAATATTTTATGCTACTGAAGTTGGTGCATTCAGGTTTCCATAGGTGTACACACCAACTCTTGTCCACACTGAACTTCTCACAGCATTCTGAAGGTTGTCAATGATGTCCCCATGGTCTTCATGACCCAGATCACAGCGTTAGGTTGGATTTTCAGGAAATTGAGAGGCTGCATTCTGTAAGTCATTAAACTTCTCATCTGTTGAAAGCAAAACAACTGCCATGATTGAGGGGCTCATCCATTGGGCTCCTGCCTCCTGACTTTTGAAGTTGGACACTTCAAAATCCACAACAAGTACAGTGTGTTTGCCCCATTCTTCTTCTGACTTGCAAAGCCCAGCAATGGATTTGCACGCTTTGGAAATCAGAGAGCTTCAAGAATTCAACTTATGAGCACTGATGAAATCATTGTATGAAACCACAACCCATTGGAAGTTGGCACCTGAGAGTTGCAGCAATCATGTCAGCTATAACCATCTCAGATTTATCAATTTGTAACCTGGCACCTGCCTTCTCTACATTTCCTGAAAAAGTTGACAATCTTGTCCATTTGACCCTGTACCAAGAGTGTCAATTATATCTACACAATTGCAGAAAAAACTCCAGAATACCTATTTGAATTAGCTATTGTGTACACCCTAGCAAAACCAAACCTAATATGACAAGAATTGACTGAGGTTTGTGACAATGACTGTTGGGTCTGGATGCAGAAACTGAGAGGGTATGCTATGTCATTTTTGGTTCCAAATGGAACAAGTGCACTGCTTTGTAGTTGAAACCTAGTACTTTGCACAATTGCTAAGCTTTACACACCACATTCCTTCTTGGCTGTTTGTCAACCTTTCTGTTTAGTAGTCTTGAGTCATGCGACACTCCCTGCACTTGACTCCATCTTTACAGCATCTAATTTCGCCGTAAGCCTTTCAACAAACTCCATGAGGGTGCTTGATGTCAACAAACTCACTTGACAGCCCATGCCTGCTTTCAGTATTGTGTGAATAATTGATGGGATGAGAAAAGAAATTATGCCAAGCACTGCAAGCTTTTTAAAGTCTCAAACTATGGGTGGGGTTGAAAAAAACATCAATGACAATATGCACATCTAGTTGCCATTCACAAGAAGTTTACTAGCCATAACAGGGATGCTCTCAGGTGCTTCCTTTTCACATAAACTAGATCTCTACAATATGAATAACCATATGCATAAACCTTATATAAATCATTTACTAGAGAAAGGGCCCTTGGTGGATAATTTTGCTAAACAAGTGATCACTAGGCAAGCCCAATAGGGTGAACTTGTTAGCAACAAGCTTGGTTGAATTAGACACCAATAATTGTTAGCAAAAATAAGAGGGGGGATGTGTCAAGGGAATGGCATGTATGGTAAGGTCCCCTTCATACCCAATTTGGCTTGGAGAATTTTGTTGTCCAAATGGTAAAATAAGCCCCTTGGTATTTACGTTTTCATGCTGCTAATTGAGCTCTCTGATGGGATAATCCAATCAGGCTATTTGAGTATTGAGGTAAACACTGAGAATCACTCACAATTTGAGGATCAGTCTGTGTCTATGTATGTGTGTATTTGCCCATTGAAGCCAGCCAACCAACTGGTTGATGTTGTGATATCTTTTTGCTGTAAGTGATTTCACCTCCACTTTGGGTTACCCCAGCTTGTGTTTCAACTTCCAACACCATTCCAGCTCTCCTCTTCATCTATCTCAACCCAGGAGCAATTTCTCTGGTCTGTTGCACTTATTTTGTGAACATCATGAAGTGCATACTGGAAGAAAGAAAGTCAACTAATGTTAGCAAATTTGATCATCTTGTTTCAGCTTCACAAAAGAGTTTCATCATCTGGGGTTTTTCTCAGTGATACCATCTCTTTCACCACAATTGAAAAGGTCAGTGCAAAGTTGCAAGCAATGGAAAGGACATAGAGAGAGAGAGAGAGAGAGAGAGAGAGAGAAGCCCACATTTGGGAAAAAACTTGCTTCATAGTCTACATAACTTCATTGCATATGTTGTGTACATTATGTATGGACATGACTTCCAAGTGCCTAGAACACACCAGGGCGACCTCGAATCTTGCTCAATTCCATATCATGGAGCTTGGGTTGCACAGCCTCCTTACAACCTGAGGGCCTCAATGTCAGACAATCAACAAACAAACCCCCCTTCCAGTAGGTGCAATCAGTCTCTCTAATAGAATATGCAACACAGACTTGCTTTGCTGTGGTGGATGTGGCCACCCCCGGATGGATAACGATGTCTCCAACTGCAAACTCAAACCATTCCTCGAATCCACCACTTGGAATCTGTGACAAGCTTAGCTCTCTCTCCACCACTGAATCTTCACCATCATCATCACCAACAGAAATGCAAAATGTCAATGGTAATTTCCAAGAGAGGAAGTACATGCGACCGCCTTGAGGATTGGTGATCCGGAGGCGCCAGACTGCAGTGTAAGAGCCTGGTGGTAAAGAGCAGCTCCATTGCCCACTTATTTCTAACCAGCAGACCGCCAGCAAATGAGCAACCTGGATAATCAAGCAAGCAATTGCTTAATCAGAAGAACTTCCTCCTTAGCGTCTCTTTTCATTAGGATCACACACAGCAGCCTAATGAGAAGCCACTGTCATAGGGGCCTTGTTTCATGCTGCAGTGCATTTTCCATTGGAGAGCTGCAATTGCGTTGAAAACATGTAATTAATCATGTTAGGAACTCTGGGAACATATGTCCTCATGAAAAAAAATCATGAGATCTCATGAGTCGAAGTTTGACTCACAGCTCCTGCAATTGTTAATGCTTGACCGGTAGAGTTTTGAGATGACTGTGAGCACAACTAGTTACAAAAAACATAATGGAAAGCTACTGTGATCACAGCAACCTAATAAAAAGATGTCCTTAATTATATGCCCTAATTTTCGTCCTAATGAGTGGTTGGTGATTAGGGCAGATGATTAAGAAGCACATTGCTGCTATGCAAACCACAATTGAAGAAGAGAAGAGAGGAAGAAGAAGAAGAAAGAGTTGTACACCACCTTGCCAAAGCAAGAGCTTCGAGATTGTTCCCAACGCCAGAATCTAGTGTCCCGACCCCAAGCTACATTCATGGCCTCCACGGAGAGCACTCTACAGACTCCCCTTGTGCGTCGCAGTAAGACGTACTTCTGCAAACCCTGATCCAAGAACAAACCCTTGCTCATGGTCATCACTGTGTCCTTCTTGCTGCTGCTTCTGCTGCTGCTGCTGCTGCTGCTGCTGCTCTCCTCCTCCTCTGCCCAACTCTTGTTACACATGCTTTCGTAGTCTGAAGGCAGAAAATTCTCCCATGCTGTGTCAATCTCAACTGCTCTTTTGAAGGCCCAGCACACTCTCGCCAGTCGAGTGGCATCAAATGGTGTCGTGTGAGAAATGATTGCCGCTATGCAATCATCTGGCAAATCTGCGAAATTCATCTTGGTCTTGTGCACCACTTTCGTCAGCTCCAAAATCTCGGCTCTTGATAAGGCTGAAACAAAGCAAGCACACCTTGTTTGCATATGCTCTCGGGTGAAAAACTTTGCTTTTGCGACTCCATCGGGTACCTTGGCGAAACTGAAAAGAGAAAACCGTTCCTTCTTATTTTCTCGTGAAGAGCTTTTGGATTCTCAAGTCACAAAAGCATGGCGCAATCTCCGCAGCAGACGCTGAACTACTGCAAGATACTTTTGTGCGCATTTCACAAGGTTCGTAGAAGAAGCACAGTGAGTATGACAGTAAGAGCATTCGCAGCAGTGCGCAGTATGTGACTCTGGATAGAAATTGGATCAAGAAAAGTCAAAACATGGCGCTTTGGTTCAGAAAAATGGTTTTTGCCCAACATTTTTGCACCGTTTGCTGAGGCTGGTAAAGAGAGAAGAGTGTAATAAATATAATTTGACTACTGCTCCCTATATCTAAGTAGATTGTCATTAGTAGTCTCCCACCTATTTGTAGTCTCAGTTTTAGTTTTATGGGTGGGGTTGAAAATAAATACAGAAATAACTAAACTTGAATGCCATAAATATTTTTTATCAGGTCAGTGAGAACTGAGGGATGCTCTGTAGGGAGAAGATAAAAGTCCAATTGGCACAAAGAGATGACAGCAGAACATTTTGTGAAAAAAAACCGAAAAATAAAAACGGGGACACAACAAATAACACATAAAGCAACAAATGTGAAGTCTTGTGCAGGTTTACAGCAATGAAGGGTGCACAAGAATGCTAACAAATTAATTGTTTGGGTGTTCCTGCACCACCAGTCAATGGAACATTCGAGATAATTCTCTAATTCTCAGAACACTTCTCAGAACACCACAAACACCCAGTCAGCAATACAGGAGTTTTTCTTTTTCAATTTTGTGAAAGGTATTGAAAATTTGGCAAATTTTCAATAAATTTTGAAAAATTTGGTGGAATTTACAATAGAAAAAAAATTCCCCAATTTTGTCTAGAAAATAAAAACACTGTGACTGAAACTGACAACTCTCTAATTTGCAGAACAATGAAAGTGCAAATTGGGAAACATGGCAGGAAGAACCAAAAACTCACTGTCATTGTGACCTATTCCAAAGCCTTCAGGCCGTGTTTTCCTTTTTGGGTGAATTTTATTTTTGAAATGGCAAAACAAAAGTGTTTTTTTTTGGTTTTCTACATAGTTGTCAATTTCAAAAAAGAGGTTAAAAAAAAAAGGGCAGATTCTAGATTAAGTTCCAGTAGATAGCCAAAACTATAAAAGAATGCTTAAATCTTTCACTTGCGTATGGCTGAAATTTGAATCCATTATGGATAATAGCCACTTCAGCTACATCACAAAATTGAAAAAAATAAAACACACACACACACATTGAAAGCTACCCAAAAAAGAAGCACTCAATCAAAAGTGTCAACAAGAAGGAGAAGAGACATTGTGGACAATGCACACAATACACGAGAGACTTGGCAAAAGGTGAAATTCCCTCCCATTGTACTACTCCTCCTGTATACTCCAAAGGCCCCAATTGAAGTGTAGGGTAAAGCCCAGGGGTAGTCATCTCCCAAATAAGGGAATAGGACAAGGCCATAGTGGAGTTACAATTTGCATTTTGAGGATGTCACTCACCCATGGGGATTTTACCTGTCTTAAAGCACAAGACAAAATTATCAAAGTTAAAGATAGATAGTTACGAGGTGTCCGAGGGCAAGGGTTTTTTCAGTCACTCCTGAAGACTGGGAGGGGCATGATTTCCATCTCTTTTTGTCCTCTCCCAAGAAGGATATCTGTTGGTTGTGGCCCTCCATGAAAGCTGACAGATGCATAGCATGTCGTGTTACTGGAAACTACTGTGAGTTCGTATTTTAATTGTTAACTTATGGTGTGCTCCAGTGTAAAGCTGTGAAACTTTTACAGGGGCATGGTGATGATGGATTCCCTCTCATCTGTAACACCTTTACACCAGAGATAGCTTGAACCTTACGTATGGAAACAGGTTCAAACACATCTATACAACATGAGCAACTTAGAACTAGCTCAAAAGACTACCTTCAGAAGTGGGTAAAGAGAGGTGAATAATTTTATAAATTATTTCAAAGATTTAATCCAGTAGAGCTATTCGCAAAGCCACCTCCTCTTGGGCCCTTCTTTCATCTCACCCCCCGCCCTCCCCCCCCCCACACCACATTGTTATTCACATAGTAATGAAATTTTTATTAAATTTTAGTATAAAATGCTGAAACTCAAAATTAAATGCACGAGATTCAAGAATATTTTGCAAGACACATAGCAATAGCAATGATTAGTTCAAGGCAATCAGGGGAAAAAAGGCAGGGTGAAACTCAGATTTGTCAAATTTTGGTGTTAATCAAAGTTTCAGTCCCCATTTCAGCTCAGTGCACTTTTCTTCACTGTTTTTTCAAAATCTCACCCGCTTTGTGACCAAATGGGGGTTACTGATGGGGTGTATTTTCCTTACTTTGCAGATATCTGCATATCTGCATTGTAATGTATTTCATTCTTTTGTAATTTTGGTTAAATTCTGTCATAAACCTTGTCAAGGAATATAAATTACTATTTATAAGAATAATGAGACAATGTGAAGTGTAATACTGTTTTAAAACTAACATCAAGTAAAGTCGATGTAAATCTCATAGCATGCACCTAGTGTTGTATATGCACTTTGCATAACCAAAAGCACAAAGCACCAGTAGAAAATGATGAAACCTTGCCAATCATAAAATAACCAAAGCACCCAAAACAAGGGTGAATACAAGGAACAAAACGGAAGGACTCACATCCAAGAAGACAAATGAACCACCCAAGAGGGCCGACCACAAGGGGAACATCACATTCCCAAACCCCCTCTCTGGTCACGAGAAGCGCCAGTAGAAAGGAGTGCTTTGATTAATGTATCCTTTTCTTTTATTGCTTTTTCTCTGACAAAAGTTGTGTCATGTGCACAATCAGTAGCTCTATTTTAGGGTTTGGAAGAGATTGTGAGGCCATATAATTGAGCTGAAAAATAAAGAAGCATGTGTAGGCACCACTGTAGTAGATAGAGAATAGACATACAGCACCATATGAGCCCTTTTCATGCGATAAAAAAGGGTGCAGGCCCACAGGACCATAAAAGCCTGGATATTCCATTTCCACAGAGTAAATTCCTCATCCTTTTATTGCATTTTAAGGGTAACAGATAGTGAAAAGCACTTGGAGAAATTCCATAATGTATTATTTGGAGTGCAGGGCAAGTTTTGTATATGTGAATCCCCTCCTAAAAGAGAGGGAGGGTTCTTAGTTCTTACTAGTGTTTGGAGGTTCTTTACTTTTATGAAGAACCTCCAGTTCCAAATCGAAAAAATAAATTAGAATGGTTCCAGTTGCACCCATAAATGGGTCCAAGAATTCAGTTCCAGGTCCAGTTCTTTTTTTTAAAACTTCTGGTTCTGGTTCAGAAAATCAGACTTGGTTTCAGTCTGGTTTCACGAAAATCTAGACTATTAAAGGTATCCACCCATAAAGTCTCTTGGACTGGGGAGCAGAACCCCCAGTTCAGGCCCAATTGGGGATGAAATCGACAAGAGAGGACTAAAATTTTACAAACCAAAATAACTGGGATCAAACTCAATTCTGCAAAAGTGAAAAATCAATTGGTCCCCAGTCTTGGTTTTTGCTCGTGCCCTCATTGGGCGTTGCATTTTCAAGTCTTTTTTTTCTTCTAGCTTAAGCTTGAAGGCAATGCTGAAGACCTGCCACATCCAGCCATTTCCTCATATTTCATATGTGCACATCCTCCAAGCCATTTCCTTCTACTTCTTCTTTCCACATTTTTCAAGCTTTTTCAAGTTCAAAAGCTTTTTGCCTTAAGAATGAAAAGGTCTTCGGAGAGAAATGGTTTTGGAAGAGTTTGGTTTTCACCATGCAAAGGTTTTTGGAGATTTTGAATCTTGTTGCATGAAGGTTTCTAGAGAGTTTGGTTTTTGTCATATGTCTCACGAGCAAAAATGCAAAGGTTTTTGGAGTGTATGGTTCTTGTTGCACGAAGGTTTTTAGAAAGTCTAGTTTTGTCATTCATCTTTTGAAAAAGAACATGCTTGTTTTCTAGTTGTGATAGATTCGAGGCTCAAACCATTAATGCCTAGAACATCCAAACTCAACAAAAATTTCTTCAAAACTTCAAAACAGAATCTTGAAAATTCTTTGGTGAGGTTTAAGGTTTAGGGATCTTAAAAGCTTCTAATTTTAGTTTTTAACACCATGATAAATAACTCTAGTGAGGATTTGGAATTTTTTTATTGACGAGGTGAAGAACTTAGCTTGTGACAATCATTCTTGTTGTCGATGTGGTCAATTGCCACATGTTGCATTAACTTGTTCAATCCTTGGCAACCATGTGGTTTCCCCATTTCACAAAACATCCTTATCCCATTCCTCAAGTAGAAGTTGTTGCCAAACCCACCCAAGTTTCCTTATGCCCTAGCTTTAAATTGACAACACAATTTGAAAAGTATTTGTTGTCTTTCTCCTAAATACAATAGTAATAAACCACATCATTCCGCACCTACCAAGGACCCAGTGATGTTATGACATCTCCATTGAGTGAACAAATGTTTTATGCATCTCAACTTTTGTAACCATTGGACCAAACTCTAATTCCCATGTTTTTGCGATGATTTATATTTTGGGCTAGGGTAATGGATTATCCCCATTGCACAAGGTCGAAAACTTGGCCTATGATTGCTACAAAAAATCAAAGGAGGTGTTGCATGGTCTTAGTGCCTCCACACCATTAATTTCCTTTCCAACACCCAAAAATCCCCATTTGGCATTCTTGACCCCATAACTTCCAAAAATGTATAACTCAACTTGTTATAACATCACCCCCCATTGTATCAACATGGTTATCCCAACCAAAAATGTAACATGTGAAGGATGGGGCGGAGTGGGTGGGTGTGACTAAACAAAACATCTTTGTTTTGCCAATTCCAAACTAAAAATCCGTGTGAGGCAATTATTAAGGTCCAAACATGCCTTAAAAGCTACCTACATGCTCCTTTGGGAAAAATAGGCATAGTTATGGTGTTAATGTGGAAGTTCACAATTCACCCCATCAAATCCACATTGGGCTCCCCCATACTAAATGAATTGGCATCCCAAATCATGTTTGGTCTTGCATTTCAAAATGCATGAAACCAAAGAAAATTCGAAAACATTGATAGGTTTTTTGTGAAAATCCAACCCTATTAAACATGTAACCAAAGGTGGTTTGTTGTCATGACAAACTGCACATGACTAACATCATGGATAAGTATGTCAACCACCAAGCATGTGGATGACCTTGGGATGAACTAATATGTTTTTAAAATCACCTCTCATGGTTTTAAGTTAATCCACATCCATTGAAACCAATGGGCATGTGAACCAATGGTAGTAACATCCACCTACACTAGCTTATTAATCCAAACTCAAATATGTTACCATCATGTTAACTTGGTTAATTGAAAATCTCCTAGTGGTGGAACATTCTTCAACAAAACGCACATAAGTGCATACATGTGTGGTTCGTAAATATTGCAAAACATAAACCAATTACCCAAAAAATATTGATTTGGGGTTTAAAAGGCTTTGACCTATGTTAGCTTGTGAAAGACCCTATCATGGTCATCCTAAGATGACCAAATCAATTGGTCCAATTAATCCTATCCAAATCTAATGCCCCCAACAATGTGATGTTTGTTCAATGGGGAACATCAATACTCTTGTATCATTGATGTTGGTAACAAATAAAGATACTCTCAAATAATTAACCAAAACGTTCATTTTCAATAAAATATGGACTTTGTAATCCAGGCAATTTTAGGGTCATAGTCCATAAAAAAATATTACATATTCATTATAAATAATGGAATTGGAAAAAAATCACAATTTTGGGAGATGTTATGGTCTCAAGGGTTATGACACTTAGGAGTAATAAAATTTGGAAAATATGAAGTATCTAATGGACTTTACAATTCCTTACTATGTGTAATAAAAGTCAAAAAAAAATTCAAATTCCATCACATATCCAAAAGGATGTTTTTCGTGACCAATACCAAAAAGAGATGTTCAAACACCTTGAAAGTAGGGCATACATGGAAAAAATTGTCAACTTTAACATCATTTCAAAGCTTTTTGTGTTTTTGTCCACTATTATGTGTTTTAAATATACACTTAAAAACTCTCAAAATGGACTTTGCAAAGCCCATTTTTGGCACCTAATGTGCTTTGACCCTTCCATCACTTGATGTGTATTTTATACTTGTTGAAACCCTAATTCTAGATAAGGTCATCAAGGTAGATAATTATGTGTTATCTATTTATTGAAAACTTAATTCCAAATGCCCATTATCCAAACATGGAATTGTGTTTTAATTGTTCATGTGCATAATTAGGGTTTCGCACTTGTGGACATCTTGTGGTATTTTCCAACCCACAGAACTTTGATTTATTGGTCTAATAATATATGATCTTCCTACATGAACTACAAACATTTATAGTCCTTGATGTGTAATTTGTATTGGTCAAAAACCCTAATTTTAGATTATCATGCTTTTGGATTTTGTGTAAACAAGCATGGACCTAATAGGTAAAATTTTAATTGCTAAGTACTTCATGAATTTTATCTTGTGGTTTTTGTAAGAAATATAAAGATGAAAAGGCATGCATTGAAGATGTGAAAGTTGAGTTTGAACATGTTTGGCTATTAGACCCTACTACAAGTGGCTAACCAATCATATTTCCACCACATTTGCAAGAGATTCATGTGATGACCAAGTGGGTGCAGGAAGCCATTCAAAGCCATCAAGTTGCTAGGATTATGCCTATTAATGAAGATCTTCTATTACTTTTAATCCCCCAAAGTTTCATTACATTGATTTATAAGAAAATGAAAGCATATGGAAACCACTTTAGTACTTAATAGTCCATTAGTTACATATGACTTTGGCTTTGCTTTTATTTTTCAACAATCACAAGGGAATGAGGATGATGTGTTTAGTAAGATCCAATATGTTGGGACATTGAAAGACATATTGCAATTGGATTATGGTCCCATGTTTTCACCATTTATCTTATTTCACTACAATTAAATGAAGATGGGATTAACAATAGAGGTAGCCCCACTTACAAAAAAGATGACATTCTTTACTTGCAAATTTTTATCACTTATTGCATGAGTTTGATAAACCT
>Ga0116227_10010575_pt1 | contig 16026 bp, 17 predicted proteins | sample S1TSphgellanicum_FD_89693 | JGI IMG/M metagenome (GOLD analysis project Ga0116227, IMG submission 89693) | Host-associated microbial communities from peat moss isolated from Minnesota, USA - S1T2_Fb - Sphagnum magellanicum MG | ecosystem: Host-associated > Plants > Peat moss > Unclassified... | reverse complement strand
TCTCTCTCTCTCTCTCTCTCTCTCTCTCTCTCTTCTCTCTCTCTCTCTGTGCAAGGAAAAATTCTCTGGCGAGCTTCACACACACCCAAAACTCTCTCTCTCGCTGCAAGGAAAAATTCTCTGGTAAGCTTCACACACACCCAAAACTCCCCATACCTCTCTCTCTCTCTCTCTCTCTCTCTCTCTGTCTGTGTCTGTGCAAGGGAAAAATTCTCTGATGAGCTTCACACGTACCCAAAACTCCCAATGCCTCTCTCTCTCGCTGCAAGGAAAATTCTTTACAATGTCGACAAAAACATCCAATCCGCTGAAAAATTGGAATCTATTGACATTGCAAAGCATAGTAGATGCAAGTCTCACAAACCCATATAATATATCACAACACAAATCTCTCCCATTGTCTGTGCAAAAGACTCTCCTTCTTCTTCTTCTACTTCTTCTTTTCTGTTTTTGTCTACTTGAAATAGCGACTGTAACCTCGACAAAACTCTCCGTAACAACAAAAACAAAAAAAGAAACAACAACACTACTCTCAAATCTCCAACTCTTCCAACTCTCTAACAAGCAAACAAAGAAGAAAGGCCAAATTTATTTTGAATTCCACACATCCCACTCACAATAATTCATTCATGCATGAGGCACACAAACCAATGAATCAATTGACAAGCTTCAAATTTGCATTCAACAACAACATGATGATTGAACTCTTCTTGTGCAACAATGGATGGAGAGAGATCTGCAACTCAGTGACATGATTTTATAGTTTTTCCTTCTTGTGCAACAACTCAATTCAATTCAATTCCATCTCTCTCTCTCTCTCTCTCTCTCTCTCTGGTTGTGATTGATTGATTCATTGCTGCTGAGAAATTTCAATTTTCAATTGCAATTCAAAAAAATAACACAACTGTGGACGTGGGATCGATCATCCATCATCACACATTTCTAATAAACTGCCCACACTTCCAAATTAATTTCTTTTTCATCAACAAAATTTGTTTCAAAACCCCATTTTCAGTGAGTTGTTGCATGCATCATCATCCATCATCCCATCTCAGGGTTTTTCTTTTCAACTTTCGTGATATTGAAAATTTGGGGAACTTTTTTTTTTCCCCAAAAACATTAGCAAAATTCAGTTGTTGCATTTACACATGAAATACCAACACACATTTCTCCAAATTTTTCCCTTTTTTTTCTTTTTTTTTTGGGAACAAAAATCACTTGTTCCAATCTCAACAGCTCTTTGTCCTTTTCAATTTGATTTTTTTTTTAAAGTCTAAGATTTTAATTAGTCACAAGAAACTAAAACTCCGAATCTGTTTTATCCCCTGCGCCCTCCCCCGCCTTGAAACCTTAAATTTTGAGATCAATTTTGATCCAAAAACACCCACCCAAAAGCAAAAGCAATGATTTTCTTAGATGGAGAAATTTTTTTGGTATTTTTTGAAATTAAAAATAAGGAGAAAACATGAAAAAACATGATTTTCATTGTAAGACATGGTTTTTTCGACAAGATTTTTTTTTTTCACTTTTGTGAAATAAAAAATGGGTGGGGAAAATGTAATAATAAATTAATATAATGTAATATAATATAAATAAACACTGCCCAAAAACACTTGGATCTTGGGATATGAATGTTTCTAGTGGCTTTAATTAGATGTAGCTTGCTTGTGCACAACCCACTTTCAGTATGTATTTGTGCATAATATATTTGTTTGGCACACCCACTTGTTTGTGCATTCACACTAGACCATGTAACTAACATAACACTAACAAGATATTCCACATTTTGCCCTAAGCTTCTTAGGGTTGGGTGCTCTTTCAAATGCATGTGACAAGATATTCCACATTTCGCCCTAAGCTTCTTAGGGTCAGATGCTCTTTCAAATGCATGTAACCGACACATAGAATATCATGAGGTCTAGAATACGGAGGTCTGGGTGAGTTTTACATGGAATTGGGCCTGCCCTGAGCTCTATCTCACAAGGCCCTTAGAGCATCCCCACCGGTGCTCACTATGTGACCCTGCAGATTGAAACTAGACGAAGAAATGTGAAAGCATACTGGTTTAGCTCGGGAAAATGCTTTTTGCTCCTGCAAATGTGCTCATCAGTTTGCTGAGGTTAGTAAAAGGCGCAACAAAGTTGTGCACCTGCTAGAGAAGAGTGTAACAAACATGATATGACTGCTGCTCCCTCCCTGTATTTGATTGGCCAAACATAATGATTACTCGAGGTAGTTTGCTATTAGTAGTTCCCATCTATTTGCAGTAGTCCTGGGTTCAGTTTTATGTGTGGGGTTGCAAAAAAAAGTAAATAACTAAACTTGGATGTGAGGAATATTTTTGCAGGGTCACATACTCAAGCACTGGTGAGCATGCTCTTTTATTAATCCAGTAAAACCCACCCATTAGGGCTTTACCCTACACAATAATAATCACCAGGTTGCGGGGGCATTGTGATTGGTGGGAGTTGATGGTAAAACTAATACTAATATTTCACTATCTATATATGAACATGTGAATTCTTTGCAATAAAAAGTACCTATAGAGGTGAAGAAGCTAAAGGGGGGGGCAAAAAACAATGGCAACAACAGCTGGGCAAAATGAAATGAGTGAGTGAGTGAGTTGAGTGAGTGGGGTGAATGAATGAGTGAACGTGCCAACTACATTCACTTTGTGCATTAAGTTAGGGGTGGTGAAAAAATTGAGTATGACAATATATGTGAGCAAACAGCTCTGATGGTACCACTTTGTCCACTACCTCTGACCCTCTTCATTTTTCTGTGCTCCACCAGAAGGCATTTAGCATTTACCTACACTTGTAGAATACATAATAAGGGAGGGTAAACTATAAATGATGCATTTTGCACAATATGAACAATTCATTCAATAGATAATGGGACTCCCAATGGCCATAATTTTCCCAACTGGAAAGTTATGACACTATGACCAGTGTTTCTATTTTGTGGGGGAGAGGGGGAAAAAAAAAAAAAAACCCAACCCAAAAATTTGAATTTTGAATTTTTTTCTAGTGTAAAGTCAACTTTTTTTTTTCTAATTTTCTGTAAAAACTTGTCAAAAGAAATTTTATGAAAATTTTGGGGGAAATAAAAAACCACCACTGGTTATGACCATAGATTAAAAAATTAAAAAAAATTAAAAATTAAATTAAAAATTAAAAAAAAACAAACGTCTGATTCTCTGACTCATAGTTTTGTGTGGAAAGCATATAAATTGGAATGATGGAGAAGAGAGTAAATTGATTTAGGGGTATTGGGTGCACTCGGACCCAACTACACTGTGACCCCACCCATTGCATTGTTCATCCTTGATATTCATTCAGTCAAATCATTCACAATAATTTGTCTTTGTTGGATTGATGGGTGGGTAAGTAAGTAAGTACAAGAAGATTGCTCAAGTGATGATGTGACTCGATCCAATATTCAAATTGAAAGTCCAAGTTGTTGCATTGTGAAATGCTCAATGAAATTGCCAATGGGTAGGTAGATATGTAGGTACTAGTTGCATGCAAATTCATAAGCAGAGATCAAGCACCTCTCCACATTGTATGTTATAAGCTAAAAAGGTCCAAGAAAATCAATGCTAAAAAGGTTCAACAAAATCAATCTCTGAGCTTGAGTACCTCTGTTCTCCAATTCTGCACTTTTGTCACTATCTATCTGTGCAATGTAAAATGTGTTGGTAATGATTTTCTGTTGAGATCTTGTGATGTTTTGTTTCCTAATGATGTTGCTGTTGTGCACATGAACGCAAATCTCTCCTTGTTTTGAGAAGAGTACCCCATTTAGGCTTGGCTATTTGGGTGTTGGGATCATACATGGCCCGCAGACTTGGGTTCTCCAGGTTGCTCTTCTCTCCAGATTTATTATTAGGGTTTTTTGGGTTTAGCCACGAGCTCCGCCAGATTCTAAGCGGGGCTGGGTCATGGGTGGGTTTTGTTTAGGCAGACTCATATTGATTACTTGGAACGCGAACATCCAAATTCGGAATGCGGCGGAAGTTTGCAGGAATATATATACACATTGGCGAGCTCAAGTCTCAATTCAGAAGCGCCCACCAGTCTCCAGTATATTTGAATTGACGGATTTTCGTGGATTTGTTGTTGTTTTGAATTTGCGGTGATTACGCCGGGGCCGACGCGGAATCCATGGTGTGCGTTTGGAATTTGGTAAAGACCCGTTGCGCAGAACGAGGATCTTGAGACACTCAGCAGACACAAAACCCATCACTACCAATTCTGGTACGTACCTACCACCGGATTGTTGCGCTCTGTTGTCAACCTGCCATTCAAATTCAGTAGTTTGACTCGGACTTACCCTTTGAACCCAAAAAAAATGACAGAAATTTTTGGTACCAATTTTCTAGACAGCAAGTCTCAGAATTTTGTCAAGGAATCTTGTTTTTCAAGTGCCTCAATCAACCGTTTTTTTTCAGTGCGAATTTCTCCATAGGCCCCCCTGGAGAAGGAACCTGTGAATTGTATACAGTAGATTTTTTTTATTGGTTCATTCATCATGGGATGTAGGTCACAGGAATAGCCACAGCATCGATCTCCATGCACCACCTGAACCATAGATGGTTTGAGATGGAGGACCCAAATGTTCCAAAGCATTTTGCAAGGGTTTGCAGGAAACTGATGCAACTTCTCTTCCATTCACATTGACACCACCTTGTTCCCAAGAGATATTGTTGTCTTAACTAAGAAAATGTGGGCTGTGTCCACCACCTTGCAATGTTGATTTTGTACTGTTCACCAACCCCATCATGGTGTGCTACAAATTGTAACATACGTTTGATTTCTTCAAGATCTTATCAGGTGGCGTCTTAGGGTGAGCACAATCTCTAGAGCTTTAAGCTTGAACTTCAAAGCTTGGCAATGCTTGCTACATGATGGATCATGGATTTGTTTCCAACATGAGGTGCACATTATTAAGTAGCATTGGCAGAGAAAGTAAGTTTCCACATTTGTGGATTTTGCAATCGTAATGTTCAAAGTTTGTTGTCTTCTCATTTGTGTTTCAATATTCATGTTCATTTGCAAGTTTTGGGGTCAATTGTTGTGCTTATTTTGTTGAATCTTGTTAATCTTCATTTTTCCAAAGTCTAGAGTCAACACCTTTGCAAGTTCATAAACCTTTCCATAATCAAGTGTTGTTAAGTTTTTGTAGTCGAGATTCACACATTCACAAAGTTTTTGCAATCTTGGATTTTGCAAAAGTTTTGCAATTAATGAGTTGGTACCTTCACAAACCATTTTCATAGTTTTAAATTTGATCAAAATCAAGATTTTGTTGGGAGTCGAGGGAATTGGGATCTCCAATCAAGTTGTCAAGATCAAGTGCAGGAATTGAATTGGAATTTAGGAATTTTGATCAAGTTGGAATTTGGGATTCAAGATCAAATTCATGAGGAATCATGTAGAAGGTGCATTTGCTCTAGAAGGTTAAAAAGTTCTTAACTTTGCTTCAAATTTTGATGAACTTCATTTTTTGAAAGGTAAAAATTTTTGGTCAAATTTTACTTTCTATGATTTTTGGACAAATTCAACTTCATGACCTCCAAGTGTGTAATGTTTGTGTAATTTTTTTGTTTGTCACTTTTTCATTTTCAAGTTTTTAGTCTTGTGCTTATCATTTCAAGTGTGTTTTTTGGTCTTGTTCTTGTTTTCTATAAGTTGGGGTCTTCATGGTTATTGAAAACCCAAAAAATTACAAATACAAGTTTCTTTTTGGTTCCAGAATACCTAAACAACTTGTGATGTTGCTTCTTCTAATTCTATTATACCTTTGCATGTTCTCGATGTTATGGACTATGATGTTTCTTCTAGTTTTGTTATACCTTTGCATGTTCCTACTATTGTGGATTTTGAATGTGTTATTTTGGATCCCTTGGACTAAACCTTGAGTTAACAAAGAAAAGAAAAAAGGTTTATGAATTGAATAAATATTTTCAAAATATTGAGGTAGTGAAAGTGTTTTGGATGGAATATTTTCCACATTTTGCTATCAAAGTTGTCCAAATCCAATGTAAGGTTTGCACCCAAATTGAAGGCAAAGATGAATTATTAGTCCCTAAGTTGGATTTTTTATGGAAGCATGCATGTCATCCCAAGGTTTTGGTAACTATGCTAAAGGTATAAAAGAGCAAGCACTATTTCTTGTAAACCAACATTCATGTTACTAATGAGAAGTATTTTGCTAAGGGTTCTAAAATAGTGTTGCAACATGTTGCTCATGATGTAATTATCGAGAAGAAAAAAGGATTGTCCAATTAGCTTTGATTTATCACTTACACAATCATGGTTGTCCCATATTCATTACATTGAAATGGTTGTTTGTGCACCTAAATCTATCTCATAATTTGAAGAAATTATAGTCTAATGGGGTTTATTGCAAGATTGCAAATACAATGTGTGAACAAAAGTTTTTTTTAATTCAAAAATGTAGTGGTAAAGAGAAGGTAAATATCTCTTTGAATGGCAATGAAATTATTATTATTGATAACCAATCATAAATTTCAATATATACACATATGTGAACCAACATGGAAAAAAATGCCTATCATCTTCACATTACAATGTGTTGTTAAAGGGAAGAATATTGACAATTTGACCTTATTATGATTATTCAATCCTAGGTGTTGAAAGGTAAAATAAACCAAAAATAAATAAATATTGAGACAATTTTGACATAATCACACATGATAGTAAATTTAAACCTTTGTAAATAGAAATATGAAACCATTAGCTCCTCCATTGAGTTTATGGTAAGTTGTATACAAAATTTGAAAAAATTAATATCATGAACATAGGACTAACTATATACGTATGTGTTTCAAATCAATTGATCAATATTATGTTCAAAAATGATTTTACATTCAAAGTTTGATATATTATGATTGTAACATGGGAGTGGATAAGTATCTTCTAAGCCTCCATTGAGTTGAAAGTAATAAATAAATAAACAAATCATCTACTTGCAACCCACATTGTAGAATTGAAAAACTTGTTACAAGTATATGCATTTAAAAAAATTCTACTTAAATATTTTCAAGATGGGGTTTTTCAACATTTAAATAATAAAGTGAAATATTAGCATCATATTAATCATTGAATAAAATAATACATCAAAAAATAAAATTGTGGTTATTTGTAAAAAACAATTTGACATTGAATAATGAGTCATCTCTTTATTTTGCTTTCACCCTCCTTAATGTAACAACCTAGAGGTTTAAAACAAAAATATCTTTGAGTGGTATGGTTAATGAACCAAAGTTGACCAATTACTATTCATGGGTCCTTTTCTTAATTTTTTCCCTAACTTTTTCTTTTCTCATGTTTATTCATTGCATGCACACATATATGGCAATAAGTTTTTATTGAAATCAAAAAAGGTGAAAATCATTCGAAATTGTATTCTTAATAGTCATGGCCCTTTTAGGAATCACATTCCTAAACTTTGAAATTTCATAACCAAATTATATTTACTCATTTAATTACATTAAAAATAATCAAATAAAATATTATCAAAGGTATCTTAGAAAATTATTTCCTAGAAAAATCAAAACATGTTTGAAACATGTGTTCCTAACCAAAAACTTCAAAATAAGGAAACCTTATCACACTCTTGAAACTTTTTCAAAATGCCATGGTTAGGAACATCAAAATAAAAAATATTCTTGATATCATAAAAGTTTCAAAGTCAATACAACTTAGTAAATGTATTTACTAAAAGCCTCTAATGAAAATTTTTATTTAAATTTTTTATATTTATCTAAAGTTCAATGGGTCTAGTAGATGAAGGCCTGACATTCCTAGTGGTATCACCCAAGGATAGTTATTCCCCTTTAACCAACCAAGAGACAACATGGAGGCTTATTTGCTTTGGTGCAAATAAAACCTTTATTTTCCAAAGTTGCCAGATTATAGTAACATCACAATTCAAGGATAACCATAAATTGCTTTCACACTATTACATAAACATGTCTTTAATGCCCTTAATATTATAACTACAATAATATATGTGACTAAGCTTCTTGTCCAAATTAAATGAAAGGGGTAAATTTTGTTTGTTTTGTTCCCTCTCCAAAGTAGGTATGTTCAACATGACTAAGTTGTTTTTTTAATCTAGTCATATTGAACATTATCATCTAGACATGGTAATTGTGATGCTTACATGGTGTAGGTGCATATAATATCATGATTAATATAAGTCATTATACATGTAATGTGTTTTATGATATGTCACATTTATTATATTTAAATTATTGTAATGTTAAAAGGTTAATGAGTTGTATGTAGGTAGGTAGGTAGGTAGGTAGACTACTTATAAGTGGGTAGGAGGTAGGTATTGGGTTGGAAAGTAATGATATCAGAATCTTGACCATTTACTCTTTATAGTTTATCTATTTACTTACCTCCCTACTTACTTACATAAACTTTGTGTAAAAAGATGTGAAATAAACATGTTCATAATAATAATTTGATAATAGTTGACATTTTTATGAAGGTGTGGTGCATTGGTAAAGGACTTGATTTGTCCTTGTGAAAATGAGGGGTTCAACTCCTCATTTTTGCACCCTATAAATACATGCCTCAAGGTCTAGGTTAGGGTACTGTTAAAGATACATATTAGTTAATGAAGGAGATTGTAGGCAAATATAATTAATTAATAGTTAGTCATTAAATTTGAATTTACATTTTGAAGGGTGATTTTGAATTTCTTTTCTTTTCTTTTTTGGGACATTTTTTTAAATGTAATTTTGAAAAGTTTTTGCACCTTTTTGTTTTAAGAATGAAATGTACTAATGTTTGTGAATAATTTTTTTTTATATTCTAGAAATACATGTAGATTTAAAGTTGCAACAAATATTAATACCTACCAGAACAATATATGTTGAAACTAATTATAAAGGTATAATCAAATTACATCCAAATTTGTAACAATTAAAAATGTTTATGATTTTATCCAAAGAACTTGATCAACAAATAGGAATTTAATATTCATCATTTAATAACCATCTTCGAGATGTTGATATGGGAGATTCAGTATTGGATTTTATAAAAAAATTTATTTTTATTTTTCTATGTTGTGTTTGAAATGTTATTGTATGATTTTTGGTTGTTGTAAATGTTTAGTGTAAACATGAATGCATTGTTGATTTAAATCTATAAATTAAAATGTTAAATGAAGTTAAGATGCAAATCTAATAACAAACATTTTAAGGATATAGATCCATGAACATTGAATCAAATTGGTTTGAGAATTTAATTTCAATATGTAAAGCATGGTAAAGTATGTCAGTTGAAGACACTTGTTGTTTATTTGGAAAGTATCAACAAGTATACTTTAATGTATTGAATCCATGAATATTATTTAAGTCAATGATCAACAATTATGAGTTTTTTTATTTCATTGCATAATATTGAAGATTTTTTTAAACATATGCATTTAAATACATTTTTTGAAATGCAAGTACAAAAAATACATGTCACAGTTCTACAAAATTGAGTTACAAGTACATGAAAATACGACATTAAAATTATTATACTTTCAAGTTGACAAAAACCTATGTGTGTGGATATGGTTTTAACTTTTCATTATCTAGTCATAATCTATCAAAGTTTTAATGTAAAAGTATTTTGAAAATTTTGAAAAACCAACCAATTTAGAACATATTTTTCATCCATTTTTCTTATATAAAAATTCCTCAAACTTTATGTACAACTTATAATAAATTCAATGAAGTGCTTTACAATTTCAAAATGCAACTTAAATAGATTTTTAATATTTTTTTAATGTTAGTTGAAAAGAAACAATTTGTGAAGTTAAATTTTTTTAGGACTACTTTTTTGGCATACTTTATCATGCTTGGACCAAAGGCAATTAGATGAGGTAGGCGACAAAGATGAACAAATTATGGAAATGTAAGAGGATGTTCAAAGCAAAGAGGTTGCAAGCACCTTTAATAATGTTCATTGCATGAATCCTTTGATCCCAAGAAAAAATAAACAACCTACAAGATACAAGTGCCTTCTATGATAAGAAAAGAGTAGCAAAATGGGCAATTGATAGGTGTTTAATTATTGCATCAATGCCAATAAAATCCTTCAAAAATTGAAACATTCAAGGTGGTGGATGTGCATCTGAAAAGTGAACATGTTCCAAAAACTTCACTTCTACAATTTGAATCACCACAACATGAAAACATAGACAAGTGGTTATGAATTCACTCAAACCAAACCCCACACCAAGCAAATGTTGTACATTTTGGTTGGGAAGTGATTACAAAAAAGGACACAAATAATATACAAAAAGAATCCATAATTTATGTTCATATGTTTGAAACTATGGACTATTTTTAGAAAATGTAACATGTTTATAATGGTGCACTTCATTAATCATTATTGTCATGTCGTACATGACCTCATACATCATGGCCGGTTATAGGCATGCACATCATGCCTTTTAGGGTTAATGTATGTTCTTAGGTGAATGTACGGTATTAGGTGCTTAAGGTTTCAGCTTGTTGGCGGCTATATAAAAGGCCAAGCACTTCCCTTCTCTTTTTAGTTTTTCTAGAATTCCTTTGTCATGAGAGTTTCTTCTATAGTCAAAGTGCATTTCTAGATGGTCACGGCAACTATTACACGGCCACCGTCTACATACACTACATGTTCTTTCTTTCTTTGCAATTCAATTTTTAAAAAACTCTACTCTCTATTCCTTACTGTTGAAAACGGAAATTTTTTTTTGCCTTTGAGTTCTCGTGTTGCTTGTGCTGTTACACCTTTGCTAACCAATAGTGCTAGGATTGGAAGAGTTGGGAAGAACGAAACCAAATGGTGAGTGATGTATCTTGGAGCAAGTTTCAAAGCTCTCTCTCTTTTTTTCTTTCTCACTCTTTTTTTTTCTTTCTTGCATGTAGAGACACACAAGGAGGCGGTTGAAGACTCTTAAAGCTACCAAATTTTAAAAAACAAAAGATTTTGTTTCGCCACCCACCATTGTTGCAACTAACAAGCTGTGGTAGTGCAAGAGTCACCTTTTGCCATTGTTGTAGTGGCGCGTGCTTCGTCGTTTGCCATCGTTGCAACGCAATGAGCATCATCGCTTGCCATCATTGCAACGATGCGAGCGTTGCCGCCCACCATCATTGTAGTGGCGCTCAACCTCTATCCATCCGATGTCTGTCGAACTTTTGTCCAACTATCGTCGACTTTCATCCCACGTCCATCGGACTTTCATTCTGCCGTTCTAACGTCATGTCATCCTACTGTCCTACTATTCTGACGTTCGTTTGATTTCCGTCTGACCTTTGTCTAGCCTTCGATTGACGTCTGATTAACCTCCGTCTGACCTTCGTCTAACGTCCGTCTGACCTTCGTCTAACGTCCGTCCATTAACGTTCATTCCCATCAACACACTGTATTCTTCAAATCGTACATTGTGTTACAATTTTGTAGTTAGTGCTATGTATTATTACAAAATTTTGGGGCATGGGACATCATGTCCTCGGATGATGAAAGCACTACCACTTAACGAAAGCCTAGATACTAGCTATGAAGTAACACATAATCCTTTGAGTTGATTTCTTTAAGCTCACGATCTTCAAAACGGTACAATTAAGCGTTTATAACACCATTGTCATCTAATACAACTCCTACCAAGAATTCAAGTTCAGGTTACACTACATCAACAGTACATTAAAGTCCATTTGGAGGGGTTAATTCGTGGGGTACGCCTGCTAGTGCACCTACTTTCACACCATCATCGTATATTCCGCTACAAATCGTTACCACTACACCCATATACACCATGCAGGTGAGCAATCCCTCTGGGAGAATTGAAAAGTTCAACAGAAGGCCAGGTACCATTTTTTTGAAAGAATTCAAAGCAACTTTCTCAATTGTGGTTTGTGAATTGGAACTTAAGTATTACGTTAATTACACTGAGGTGTTCGCATTCAAACAATTGGCCCGTTATCTACACTATGAAGCATTGGATGTTTTCGAGCAACATTTTCCAAGGATTTTGGGCGTCATTTAGATCCCCAATCCACCTTATGCCACACCCATCAACACTACTTCTCAAACTGCACTACAAGTTGCCATTACACATCCTGGGACTATGCCCAATAATCCAGATCCAATACCTACTTTAGTAAAAAAAATTCCTCAACAATTCATTATTGTTATTGCAAACATTCCTCGCACCATCGATGCACCAACTTTTTGCTGATCCAGTAAGGGAATTCTTTCGAGTTCTTGAGTTGGAATTTTTGGTTAAAAGTTTTTTAAAAATTCTGCAACTCACCCCCTTCTTTCAGTAAACAGATGAAACCTTCAAGATGCTCTATAAGAAGCTTTTCAAGTTTAAAGAGGATATTTAGAACATCATAAACCTCGAAGTTGCCCATCGGTATTTTTGTTCATTGGAAGGTACTCCAACACTCCATCTGTAGGTTTTGTAATGTGTTTTTGTAAAATTTGGAAACTCGTACACTTTGTTGGATGTGTACAACATTTTTGAAAAGCTAGAATTGGCTCATGCACAGTATGAGGCTAATACTATGAGGCCTCCATCACGTTCAAGGCCTCATCCTCCACCAGCTGCGCCAACCAGATCATCACATTCTTCTTCAAGGGCTAAAGCAGTGCACTCAATGACATGCATCCTACCTTCTTGCAACTTCTGTGGCAATCCTGTCCACAAAAATAGTGAATGCAACATTCCTTCCAATGATCTCTTTTGTGATTATTATGGGAAAGAAAGACATCATGAAGTTATTTGTTTTGCCAAGTTCCTGAAACGAAAACAACACCTATTACCACCACAAAATCTGCTAGCATCTTCCGTTGCCCCTTAACCAAAAGCCAAGACACTTCAGCCTTCCACTTGGGCTTTCCCCACCAAGAGTAATTCTAATAATAATGTTAAGAAGAAAAAACATAATGTTGATAAGAGGGAGGTGCTTCAAGCCCATGCCACTCTAGTTCAAACTCTGCAAAATGAATTCGAATCATTGAGGGCCCAACTTGTTAATCTAAAAGGCAAGTATTTTCAACCAACTAGTCATGCCTAACTTGTATAAGGTTCAGGATCATGAGAGGGACCTCCTAGGTCATTTTATGGCCTCCCACACGATGCCATGGTTAGGGAATATATTCTTTCCAATGCACACAATTTTAGTCTCACACCAAAATTTGGCACTTCCTTTTACCTTTCCTACTTTGCGGCACAAGAGGCTAGTGTGGCACCCAGAAGTTTTGCCACTAGGTAGGTAGTTTAAACTGATGGACTCGCATCTGGTTCAAGTCCTATTATTAAGGCTAGAGGAGCTCAAGGAATCATGCCACAATCTTTTTGTCCTCTTAACATGGAAGAAGAACACATCTTGTTGCGAGGGGGGAGGAAACTATTGCACCACAAGCTACTAGGGCATCAAATTCTTGTGTCCCAAGAGTACATGTACATCAAGAAAACACAATTTTCCACTCATCACTTTATGGAATGCCAATTTCAAATGCGTGAAATGGCGCAAAAGCTTGTAAATACACCATTGTTTAATTTTCAACATTTGAAGCAAAGCACCAAGGACATAATTGCGATACTAAAGGATACCTTCAACACTACATCAAGTTTTTTACCAATCCTTGATTCACATGTTACCACTACTAAAAATTTTGGGTTTTGCAATTGTCATTTACAACTAAAATTCAATTGCATGCGACACATGCAACTGCAAATTTGTGTAGTTACATAAAACAAGTTACACATGACATTGAGTCGCATGCGACATTACATATGCAACATGTATATATGGTGTTAATATACATGTTCATACATACATACAAACAAATCCAAATGTAGTTGCACCTTATGTGTAACTTTCTTTGTAACTACAATGCATCTAATCAAAATATGACACATGTTTAAAAATTAAACAACTAGCTTGTGGACATGTGTCACTATTTAAATTTTTTGTGTTTTCAAAATTAAAAACTCATTGCATTAATTTCAATCATTAAAGTTTCTGTCATTATGATGATGACACGTGGCACACCATGGAACGTTCATTGACCATTTGACACGTATTCTTTTTAACACCAATTATATGGTGACACGTGGTAATAAAAGCCCACCTATTTTTAAAATATTAATCAATGAAATCTAAATCGTTCAATTTATGGTTAATAAGATGTTGACATGTGGTGTGTAGGTAGGTAGGTAATAATTAAACCCTATTAAGTAGGTTTACTTAGGTATGCAAGTAGGTTGAAAAGTAGCTAGGCCTAGGTTATATAAGTAGGTTTAAAATAATCCGATTTTATTTTTAAGTTTAACCATTTCATAAAGGTCAAACTTTTTTCATTCACTCATCCCCAATGGCACTTAATATTTGGCTACTACATAGCTATTGCTCCTAATTATATACTAAGCCAAATAGAATTTGAAGCCAAAGGATATGGGTTAAAACATTCCATTGCAAACCTCATGAACCAACCTAGTTGCACATTAGATATAACTACTATATTATATTATACCAGCCAAGGGAGGACTCTGTTGCTTTTGGTGTGCAAAAAAAACTTGAAGCCCTCCTTTTGGCGCATCTAACAGACTAAGAATTGTTGAAAACATATCAGAAATGAGAAAGTTATGGCCCCCCAAAGTAAAGGGGGTCAAAAACTCCAAAAAAAAACTATTCAACATTACAAAGGCCAATTCTTAAACACCCAAAAAGTTCATTTTATGTTGTTTTGTTATTATTAAAGTTCCAATATGATTTGTAGGACCTCAGGTGGCGCTCCTATAACACTTTAAATCATTTAAAATGAATAAAAAAAAAAGAAAGTTATGAGGTTTGAAAGTAGGAGGGGTCCCAAAAAAAAAAAAAAAACGTTTTGTAACTTGGAAAGCTTATTTTTTAAATTTTTCTTCTTGCTAGTTTTTCATTACTCCTTTTTTTTTGAACTTCAAAGATGCTTATATGATATTTTAAATAATTATGATTACTTAATGAAATTATGATTTTAATATTATTATTTAGCTTAAATTAATAATTAGCTTAGGATGTTTGTATACTTGTAGGTTAATCAATGTAGCTTATTTACATTAATATTTTAACAATAATAATAAAATTTAAATATATAATACCTATTGAGTATACATATATATATAATTGATTATCATTGTAATTATAATAAACACTTAATCAATAATTATGATTATTTATAATAAATTTTAATATTATCATATTAATTGATTTTGAAAAAAATATTAAATCAAATTTACATTTTCTGAAAAAAAAATTCGAAAATAAAATAAAATAAAACATATTAAAACCTTGGTTTAATTTAATTTAATTTAATATAGCATAATTTAGCTTAGTTTAATTTAACCATTGTTAATTTTAGCCTAATTTAGTTTAGCCATTTATATTTTAACCTAACTTAATTTAACCATATTTATTTTATTTTATTTTATTTTACCTTAATTTAGTTTAGCCTTAAATATTATAGCCTAATTTAATTTAACCATATTTATTTTAGCCTAGTTTAATTTAGCTTAATTTAGTTTAGCCTTAATTAATATAATCTAATTTAGTTTAACCTAACTTGATTGAGCCATAATTAGTTTGGCATAACTTAATTTAACCATAGTTAATTTAACTTAATTTAATCTAACCATAATCATTTTAGCTTAATTTAATTTTAACATGATTAGTTTAGCCCAATTTAATTTAATTTAATTTAATTTAATTTAGCCATAATTAGTTTTTTTGCTTAATTTAGCCATGGTTAATTTAACTTGATTTAAATTAGCCATAATTAATTTAACCTGACTTAATTAACCATGGTTAGTTTAACTTTTTAGTTTATTTAGCCTAACATTAGTAAAAAGTTTGTCTTTTGCAACTTGTCTTATGCAACTAAAAAATGTCGCATGCAATTGCACATGTTGCATGCAACTCCAAAATAGTTACATGTGAGATTTTTTAGTTGCATA
>Ga0116227_10010574_pt1 | contig 16027 bp, 18 predicted proteins | sample S1TSphgellanicum_FD_89693 | JGI IMG/M metagenome (GOLD analysis project Ga0116227, IMG submission 89693) | Host-associated microbial communities from peat moss isolated from Minnesota, USA - S1T2_Fb - Sphagnum magellanicum MG | ecosystem: Host-associated > Plants > Peat moss > Unclassified... | reverse complement strand
TCGGATACATAACTTCGATGGACATGATGGTCTCCCCTCTCAAGGACATCAGATTCGCTGAGACGGGGCGAGAGGGCTGTGCTTTGCCGCACTTGGCTTTGTGACCGATTGTAAATTTCCGCCTCTGAAGGCGGTTCAGGTCGACCCTCAGGCGTGTCCGACGCGGGCTACGCCTTCTTTGGCCACCTGATTATTCGGATTGATCGTCAAAGCACGTTGATAGGATTCAACGGCCTTCGGGGTGTTTCCGCTGCGCTCATAGGCCAGGCCGAGGCCCGCCCAAGCATCGGCATTGCGATTATCGACGTTGAGCGCCGCGTTAAAATCCTCGATCGCTTTATCGTTCTTACCCGTGGCAAGCAGGCTTTCACCGCGCGCCTCATAAGGTGCGCTGGCAAACGGATCGCGATCAATCGCATTGTCGAAATCGGTGATCGCCAGGGCATGATTACCCTCACGCTGGTAGATCAGCCCGCGCGCATGAAAAGCTTGGGCGCCTTCTGGATTGAGGCGGATCGCTTGATCAAGGTCGGTCCGGGCTTCGGCAAGATCGCCGCGCGAACGCAAGAGATTAGCGCGCCCCAGATAGGCAGGCGCATGATTTGGATTGGCGGAAATCGCCCGGTTAAAATCGGCGAGAGCCGCGTCGTCGTGGTTGGTCTGACGATAGGCCAAGGCGCGGTTGGTCAAGGCAGCTGCATTATTCGGATCAAGTTTGATCGCCTGGGTGAAGTCCGCGATCGCCTCCGTATAACGCCCCAGTTTGGCGTAGGCGGTCCCGCGCGTGTTCCAGGCCTCAACACTTCCAGGATTGCGCTGCACGACATCCGACAGCGACTTCAGGTTTGTCGCTTGCTCCTCCGGGGTCAGAGCATTATCGACCTCAGCGACGCCCGGACCATGAATTCCAGTGATCGAGCTTGTGCTTTCACAGCCGGCGAGACAGAAAGCGCTTACAAGCAGAGCGGCTAGCGCCGCCCCGGAGGCAGGCCGCGAAAAGCCGGACCGCCCGCTTGAGCTGGCCGTTTTCGACACATGTATCGCCGAGAATGCCGTCATGCTCGTGTCCCGCCTTTCAGTCAGGCGCGCAAATCTGTCAACGACGCTCAATTATTTTCGACTACACGCTTTGCCCGTCATAAGTCAGGCCAATAGGGCTGCATTAGGACGAGATTCGCGCACTCATCGCAAACGGGAATGAAGATTTCCAATCCCGTGGATCAAAACTACCCGCTAGAAAGAGCCAAATCATTTACAAGCAGGTTCGAAGTCTGCTTAGCGCGGGCCGCCCATGACAGGCTTCGGCTTCATCGGCAGCAGCCCCTCGCGCTGCATTTTTTTACGGGCGAGCTTGCGGGCGCGGCGCACAGCCTCAGCCTTTTCGCGAGCGCGCTTCTCAGAGGGCTTTTCATAATGACCACGCAATTTCATTTCGCGGAAAATACCCTCGCGCTGCATCTTCTTTTTGAGCGCTTTGAGGGCTTGATCGACATTATTGTCGCGAACGAGAACTTGCACGCATCGATCCTTATTTGACGGTCTTACCGCGACGACGGCATCGGACTAATTGGGAAATGAAAAAGCGGGCGCTAGAACGAGCACCTGCACGTAAAAAGTTAATTAGCAGATGACACCCTATTTGTCTAGGCTCATCCAAGAGGCAAAACGCGCTGAAATCGGAGATTCCGCAGACCAATCGATGCTCTATAAATACTGATCTGGGCTATCCGCGCCGGGCGGCGAATCACCTCATCACTTTCGTGACATGCCCCATTTTCCGGCCCGGCCGCGCTTCCATCTTGCCATAGAGTTGAAGATGCGCACTGGGGTCTCTCAGGATTTCGCGCCAGGCGTTGACCTCGTCTCCAATCAGATTGCGCATTTCGACCGTCTCACCGCAGCGCTGTGTCGAACCCAGCGGCCAGCCGCAGATCGCCCTGATATGCTGCTCGAATTGCGAGGTCACCGCGCCGTCTTGCGTCCAATGGCCGGAATTATGGACGCGCGGCGCGAGTTCGTTGACAATAATCGACTGCCGGAGCGCGCCGGTGCCATCCGTCGCTTCCGTGACGAACATTTCAACGCCGATCACGCCTTCATAATCGAGCGCCTCAGCGACGCGACGCGCCGTCTCAATCGCCGCCGCCGCGGCATCCTGAGACAAGAGCGCTGGGACCCGGGTGAGGCTCAAAATATGGTGCTCATGCTGGTTTTCGCAGACATCGTAAGCCGCGAAAGCGCCATCCAATCCGCGCGCGGCAACCACGGAGACTTCTTTGACGAAGGGCACGACGCCTTCGAGGATCGCCGGGACGCCGCCAAGTGAACGGAAGGTCACAGCGAGATCCGAACCCTCGCGTACAATCGTCTGGCCTTTGCCGTCATAGCCGAGACGCCTTGTCTTAAGGATCGATGGCCGGCCGATCTGGGCGACGGCCCGGGCCAAAGCGCCAGCGTCATCAACCTGCGCGAAAGGTGCCGTCGGAATCCCAAGCCCGCTCAGAAACTGCTTTTCATCAAGCCGGTCCTGGCTTGTCTCCAAAGCACGCGGATTCGGCCGCACGGGACAGATTTCCGCCAGGATCGCGGCGGTACGCGCCGGAACATTTTCAAATTCATACGTAATGACATCGACGCTTTTCGCGAAAGCAGCCAAGGCCGCTTCATCTTCATAGGCCGCGATCGTATGAGCCGCCGCCACCTCAAAAGCCGGGCTCCGCGCATCGGGCGCATAAATATGCGTTTTGAGTCCAAGACGCGCGGCGGCCATGGCCAGCATGCGGCCGAGCTGGCCGCCGCCCAAAATGCCGATCGTCGCACCGGGGGCGATGTCCTGCGGCATTGTTGTTAACTTACGTCCGTAGGCAGTTCGGAAACGGCGGCGGTCTGCGCGGCCCGCCATGCAGCCAGACGTTTGGCGATCCCAGGATCGGAAAGTGCCAACACAGAAGCAGCGAGCAAAGCGGCATTGATCGCGCCGGCTTTGCCAATAGCCAAAGTTCCGACCGGGATACCGCCCGGCATCTGCACGATCGACAAAAGCGCATCCTGGCCGCCAAGCCCGTTAACCTCGATCGGAACCCCAAAGACAGGCAAAAGTGTGAGCGCCGCCGTCATGCCGGGCAAATGCGCCGCGCCGCCCGCGCCCGCCAGAATGATCTTGTAACCCGCCGCTTCAGCACCTTTGGCAAAGGCGTAAAGCCGATCCGGCGTCCGATGCGCCGAAACGATCTTCGCCTCATAGCCGATTTCAAGCCCGTCGAGCGTATCCGCCGCATGTTTCATCACCGCCCAGTCGGACTGGCTGCCCATGATGATGGCGATTGGCTTTCCGGCGGAGGACAAGTGGCAACCTTACGGGGGTTCAATTCGGAAGGCAGCGGCATAAACGAAGCGACCATGTGGCGCAAGCGATCAAAACCGCGCGCGGCTTCAACCCTCAATCTGCCTTGACCGCGATCACCTCCATACAGACCCGGTATCTTTCGCTGACCTGATATTCGACTGCGCGGAATCCGCTCTCCGCTAGCAGCGCATAAAGCCGCTTGCGGCTGAAATTATGATAATGCTCGATCTCAGCCCAATAGGGATTGACCCCGTTGGCATGCAGCAGCCGCCAGACCATATTGTCCATATTGGGCATGGAAAGCAGCAAGACGCCGCCTTGCCGCAACAAGCGATGCGCAGCCGCGAGCCCTTTTTTCGGGAAGGGCATATGTTCGAGCACATCGGCCATGCTGATGACACTGAAGCGGCCATCGGGCAGTACGGCTTCGAGATCGATGCAATCGGCCTCGTAACCGAGCTTTCTCAGCATTTCGACATTGCCTTTGCGCAGATCGATACCGACCGGGCGATAGCCCCATTCCTCGGCCGTGAATAACAGCGAGCCATTGCCAAATCCGACATCGAGCCAGTCACCGCTTGATGCGTATCGCGCGACGCGCTCGACCATGCGGGCAGAGACGATGCGCTGGCGCTCCATGTCATGGCCGACGCTCTGGCCTTGATGCGTATTGCCAAAAATCGCCGCCAGGGCTTCTTCGCCGAAATAACCTTCGGTGAAGACATGATGGCAGTTACCGCATTCATGCCAGGTCATGACTTCCGGAAGGCCCGGCCGGTAGAGCGGATGCTTGGTGCAGTCCGCACCTAATACCTGCGGAATATCGTGGCTGCCGCAGAGCGGACAGGCCTCATAGGCAATGCGCGTGAAACGAGGAGCCTCCTTGACAGCGATGGACTGCGGGCCAGCCGCGGTTTCGGCCGGCTCGACCGCGAAAGCTTGCGGCTCTTCACCGGAAGTCCAAGTGTCCCACATGCGCATATAGGCTATCTCCAGATCGCGCGTCGTGCGCGTAATATCGAACAATGGCGATTGCAGCCTTTGAACGAGAAGCTTTTGCCGCACGGCAAAAAGAAGCGCGGGGTCGCTCGCGAGCCGCAGGGCAAGCGTCTCATACTCCTCCAAGGACTCCGTCACGAGCTCCGGCAGGCCAACCGCATGTAAAAGACTGCCCGCTACCCGTCCGGCAAAAGTCTCGCCTGCACAAGTAATAAGCGGCAGTCCTGCCCATAGAGCATCGCTTGCAGTCGTATGCGCGTTACAGGGAAGCGTATCGAGAAAGAGATCCGCGAGGCGATGCCGCGCCAAATGTTGGGGGGTTGGCATCCGCTGTGCGAAGACAAGCCGAGACGGATCGACGCCACGTTTTTGAGCTTCATGGCGCAGATTGTCTTTGACGAGCGAATTGCCTTCGAAAAGCCAAAGTACGGCGCCGGGCAAAGCATTCAGAAGACGCATCCAGATGTCGAAGATCTCGGGCGTAATCTTGTAGGAATTGTTGAAGCAGCAGAAAACAACGCCATTTTCCGGCAGACCGCAAGCACTGCGAGAAGGCGTTATCTCAGCGATCTGGCGGTGCGTATCATTTGGCTGATAGCAATGCGGCAGATGAACTATCTTTTCACTGAAGAAAGGCTGCTGATCGAAAGGCAAAATGAAGGGATCGGCGATGATGTAATCGATAAAATCGGTTCCCATCGTTGCTGGATAGCCGATGTAGCTTACTTGGACAGGGGCCGGCCGCATCGAAGCAATCTCGGTGCGCGAAAATTGGGTATAGCCTTTGAGCTCGACCAGTATGTCAATTTCATCGTCGTAAATCAGTTGCGCTGCTTCGTAAAAGGTTGTGTCCTTGATATCGATGAAGCGGTCAAAGGCCTCGCGGAGGCGCCAACGCATTTCGCTTTGGTCGTCAGGACCGTATGAGTAGGCAATGAACTCAAAACGGCGGCGGTCATGCCGCTCAAATAATTCGGCCATGAGAAGCGCCGTGGCATGCCGGTAGAAATCACCGGAAAGATATCCGATCTTGATGCGCTGTGAAGGGTCTTTCGGACGCCGCCGGTGCGCATGATCGAAACGCTTGTTCTTAAATTTCGCGAAACATTGCGCCCATAGTTGCCCGACGCGCAATTGTTCGTCCGGCCGCGTATGCATGTTGAGAAAACCGAAAGGCGGCACAGGTTTATTATGCGCGGGAAGGGCCGCGCGAATTTCTGCTTCTTCACGCTCGATATCGGTCCAATCGCAGGCATATCTGCGTTGATGGTAAATTTCCACCCGCGTGGCGAGAAGATTGGGATTCAGGTCGAGCGCGACCCTGTAGGCGGCCAGAGCTGCGGCGACCTTGCCTTGCGTTTCCAGAACAGCGCCCAGATTACAATGGGCTTCCACCATCTCCGGTTTTAAAGCAATGGCTTCGAGATAGGCGGAGGCAGCCTCGTCAAGCTTGCCCTGATGCAAAAAAATATTGCCGAGATTACAATAGACATCGGCAAAATTCGGCCGTAACGCCAGAGCGTGCCGGTAAGCGGCGATCGCATCGTCAGGCCGTAAGAGTTCACGCAGAATGTTGCCGAGCTGGAAGTAAGGGTCGGGTGCATCTGGCCGTTTGCGGATAACCTCTTGGCAAGTTAACAATGCCTCTTCGTAATGGCTCTGCTTGCGCAAAATGTTCGCGGCATTCGTCTGCGCTTCGACGAAGCTCCCTTCCATCGAGGCAGCCTTTTGATAAAGGGCCAGCGCATTTTCAAGATCGTCCAGGTCTTCATACGCATTGCCCAAGTTGGAATAGGCCTGCGCATAATTGCTATTGAGCGCGATCGCCTTCAGCCCGGCTTCGATCGCTTCCCGCGGACACCGCATGGTGCGCAAAACCGCGCTCAAGTTTGAATAGGCTTCAAAATAATCTGGCTTCGCACTGATAGCCTGACGGATAAGCACCACTGCTTTGGCATGTTCGCCCAACTGATGCGCAATTAAACCAAGATGATGCAAAGCCGCATGGTGTGATGGATCGGCGTCGATCAGCCGTTGATAGATTTCGCCGGCCTTTGCAAGCTGACCAGAATTATGAAACTCAAGAGCAATATTCAAAAGCTGCTCAGCCGAAGGTTCCGGCTCTGTGTGCGTAGCGAGCTTGAAGTAAGGGCTCATAGGATCCATCGCCAATGACCGATCATTGCAATGGCCTAGAGCATGATCCGGAAGTCACAAGCCTCCAGATAGGATCATGCGTTAATTTTAAAGGCTAAGAACATGATCGTGGTTAAGTTTATACCGATTATGCCTAAAAGGCTTGGCTTGCGTGAGGCTGCCTTGCGATTAGGGCGCGTCATCCGCTGGGCGTCAGGCGATAATGTCGGGGGTCAGTTGATCTTCGACAAAGACAATCCGGTCGCGCAAAACAAGTTTGCGTTTTTTTAAACGCTGAATCTGAAGCCGGTCACCCGTCTGAAGGTGTGTCAGCGCTTCGATCGCGGCATCGAGATCGCGATGCTCCTCGCGCAAATGTTCGAGTTCCGCCTGCAACGAAGCGCGTTCCTCGCTGCTCAACCTATTCGGCATACGCGATATTTCCCATCAGGCCCAGCAATGCGCCAGCGTGATCTCCAACAGAGGAAGCGATTTGCGTGGCAGACTTAGGTACCATCCCTGAAAAGAGAAAACCACGTTCAACCTGAATGAAGCGGAACAAACCGAAGCTGGAAATAGACCCAAATGCTGTAAGGCACACTGGAATCGCCGAGCTGGCTGGCGTGAAGCTGACTTCATGAAGAGAGACTTAAAAAAATGTGATGCGGAAAATCTAATCGCCCCTTGCCCTTGCCGCGAGCTGTGGCAAACTTAGATTCTAAGAGGCTTTTGAAGGAGTATTGCATGGCTCTTGAAAACCATCTTGCTGAACTGGAACGGCGTCATGATGCGTTGGACCGGGAAATCGCCAAAGAACTGGTTTATCCGTCAACGGATGAGCTAAGACTTGCAGAACTCAAGCGTAAAAAACTTCTTCTCAGAGACGAAATCGCTAAATTGCGATGTGAAGTAGCACTCCCCGCATTTCATTAGTCACCCCCAGCGATATAATTCACACTTATGATTTTGGATTGAATCCATCCAAAATCTTTGCAATCGCGGCTGGCTGATAACCAGATCGAAGAGTGGTCTACTCCATGCTTCGGTTGATGGCTTTGTAATATTGAGCTTGCGGCTGGCGGTATAATTTGAGGTGGAAGTCTCTAGTTTTCCGCCGCCCATTTCCGCACATCGCCTTCACCTGATTGCGCGACGGCTTGCGAAACCGAGCGCCCGCCGACGTGAAGATCGGGCGCGATTTCAGCCAAAGGCACAAGCACAAAGGCGCGGTTGAAAAGCTCCTTATGCGGCAAGATCAGGTCTGGCTCAGTCAGCGGAAGATCGCCATAAAAAAGGATATCGATATCGATGAGCCGCGGTCCCCAGCGGATCGTTTTCTCACGCCCCATTTCCGCTTCAACCGCCTTCACCTCTGCGAGCAGCGCAGCGGGCGATAGACGCGTTCGCGCCAGAGCGCAGGCATTGGCAAAAGCATCCTGTGCGAGATAACCCCAGGGCGCCGTCCGGTAGATCGAAGAAACGGCGGTGATCTCGACAGCCTTACGGGCTTCGAGCAGAGTCAAAGCACGCTTTATGTTAGCGGGTTTATCGCCGATGTTCGATCCAAGTCCCAAGCCGATCTCGACCGGAGCGGAGAGATCAAGCGCGTTCGATGGCATCGAAAACTTTGAAGGCAGCGGCGTGCTCGGCGGCATCATGCACGCGGAAGATCGACGCCCCATGCGCCGCCGCGACGAGATTGGCAGCCAAAGTGCCGATGAGTTTGATGTCTGGCTGATCGCCTAGCAGCGAGCCCAAAAGGGATTTCCGCGACAGGCCGACAAGAAACGGCAATTGATAATCCCTCATCCGTGTTATGCCGCTGATCGCCTGGAGATTCTGTTGCTTCGTCTTGCCGAAGCCGACGCCGGGATCAAGCATAATAAAGCGGCGCGGAATACCAGCTTTCTCCGCAAGCGCCAGCGAGCGGTCGAAAAACCGTCGCATGTCATCGACAACATCGTTCTTCTCGTCGATCTCGGCGCGGTTGTGCATAATCACGACGGCTGCCTCGCCTTCGGCGACGGTATCAGCCATGGCCGGGTCCTTTTGCAAGCCCCAGACATCGTTCACAACGGCGACGCCGCGCGAAATTGCATGGCGTGCAACCGCGGCCTTCGACGTGTCGATAGAGACAGGCGCATTGACGGCCTCCACGAGCCCGTCAAGCACAGGTTGAAGCCGCGCCAGCTCTTCATGTTCGGGCACAGGCGTATAACCGGGGCGGGTCGATTCGGCGCCGACATCAACAATATCGGCTCCTTCGGCGACAAGCTTTTGCGCTTGCGCCTTGGCGCTTTCCAGACTGTTGAAACGGCCGCCGTCGGAAAAGGAATCCGGCGTCACGTTAACGATGCCCATGATGACCGGACGGGTGCCAAGAAGGTTGAGAAACCGGTCGCGCTTCTCAAACATCGCTGGCTGGCCGCTCAAAGCGGTGTATCTTCCTGGTTGGGGTATGCGCAGCGCCATTTGGTGATCCGCTCCCCAGGATGTTCGTCCGACCAAGCTGCCATATAAACAGGCGCTTGCATCGTACATTGCATCAAGGAGGCCCCTTGATCCACAAATTGGAGATGCTTTTCCTCGCAGGCTCCCGGATGCACCAGGCTGCATACCGTCATAATCACTTCGATCAATCCCAATGCCGCCGTCCCTCTCACCACACCGTCTTAACCGAAAAGTCCGCAGCTTTTCGATCTCTCTTCATAGCACTACAACACGTGTTCCGACCGGGACGCGTTTATAAAGATCGATCACATCGGCGTTCATCATCCGGATGCAGCCAGAGGACACGGCTTTGCCAATCGTATCGGGCTCATTCGTCCCATGGATACGAAACAACGTGTCCTTGTTTCCTTTAAACAGATAAAGCGCCCGCGCGCCGAGCGGATTCTCGATCCCGCCTTCCATATGTTCAGGCAGATCGGGACGGCGCTTCAGCATGTCACCTGGCGGATTCCAGGCCGGCCACTCGGCCTTATGTTTAACCGTTGCTTCGCCTTTCCAGGCAAAACCTTCGCGGCCGACACCAATCCCATATTGAAGGGCCTGACCGTCAGCTTCCACTAGATAAAGGTGTTTGCTTCTCGTATCGACGACGATGGTTCCAGCAGGCTCATGGGTCGGATTCGGGACAACTTGCGCGGTTCTTCCAGAAGAATCCGCCTCGGCTTCCAAGGCGTCCCGGTCACGCGGCGGCGGGCTGGCGTAAGAATCCCCGAGATCAGCGTGGCCGGATCCCTGCTGACGATAGCCGCCTGTGTCATAACCCTGATCGTTATAATCCGCGCCGCGGCGTGCCGCTGGCCTGGGGCCAGCTGGCGGTTGGCTGTAGTAGCCATCTCCCGATCCATAATCCGGATAGGGGGCAGGGGCGGGATAGGAGGGATAGGGCGGATAAGACGGCGGCGCGATCTGGTAGCCTTGATAATTGGCCCATTGCGCATTTGCTGGACCAGCGCCGGCAAAGATAGAAACCACCAAAAAAGAGGCTGTCTTCAAGCTCATCGCGCGCATGACCTCAACTCACAATCTTTAAAAACCTATGCAATCTATTCCAGCTGGGAAAGAAGGCAAAAAAGCGGAACATCTTTGATCTATCCGGCATAAGCCGCAATTATAAAACGCATCCAGGTCTTAAGCGTTCCAGGAGCGAGATCCACTATCTATGACCGACTTCAAAATGCCGCGCACATTTTAGGGATCAAAGCCGCTAGGTGCTCTCCCCCATGACTTAGTCCCAAAATCTTCAGATTTTTAGACTCATGGTTCGGCCGCAGCGATCGCTTCCAGAATGAGCTTGCGCATCTCGATCTTCTCTTCTTCGCTGATAAGAAAAGGCCGCTCTGTAAAAATATGCGAGCGGATCAAGGCACCGCCCGCCTGCAGTGTTCGAATCGTGTCGCGGATCCGCTGCACCGGGACTTCAGTGCCAATTTCACTGCCGCTCACATAGGTCGGCACCGCGAGAAGGCCGCTTCCGGGCCTTTTGCCGATAGCGGTATGATCCATGAGCCCGCCGGTCAGGAGCATGAGGCCGCCATAGGATTTCGGATTGCGCACCAGAAATTCGGACAGGACACAGGTGCCCTCGGCAAAACCGCCGAGCAAGATCCGGTCGAGTGCGACACCTTTGCCGCGAATGTTTTCGAGCACGGCGGAAATATGCGCAATCGCTTCATTAACCTGCGGCTGATTCTCTTCGAAAGGCTCAAGAAAACTTTTGGGAAACCAACTGCCGCCCGGCGCACGCGGCAAGATGTAGCGGACGTTCGGGCAATCGAGGCTTAAAGCCAGCGCGCCCATGTCTTCCGGCGTCTGGCTATTGCCATGCAGCAAGATCACGGCGGCATCAGGAGTTTTTCCGTCGGGCCTCACCCAATCGGCACCCAGTTCAAGCGGTTCGGAAAAAGCCATCGCACTCACTTTGCGGCGCCTGTCATTATTACGGCGCCTCGTCCTTTGGATTGCCGTCGGCGCCTTTCAGCGTTTCGGGACGCGGCATCAAAATAATATTATAGCCGCCATCCACATAATGGATTTCACCCGTCACTGCACGCGACAAATCCGACAGAAGATAAAGCGCTGCGCCACCGACATCGGAGATCGTTATTTCGTTCTGCAGCGGCGCATGGATTTTCTGGAAATTGAACATGGCGCGGGCATCGGCGATACCGGCGCCCGCCAGCGTCCTGACCGGCCCGGCGGAGATCGCATTCACGCGTATGCCCTGGCCGCCAAAATCGGCCGCGAGATAGCGGACGCTTGCCTCCAGAGCCGCCTTGGCGATACCCATCACATTGTAATTCGGCATGACGCGCGAGGCACCGCCAAAAGTAAGTGTCAAAAGCGCCCCGCCCTGCGTCATCAGCGGCGATGCGCGTTTGGCAATTTCGGTGAAAGAAAAAGCTGAGATGATCATGGTCCGCGAAAAATTCTCGCGCGTCGTATCGGCATAGCGGCCCTTGAGTTCGGCGCGATCCGAATAGGCGATGCAATGGACGATGAAGTCGAGCCTGTCCCAGGCGCCGGCCACAGCCGCGAAAACCGCATCGAGAGACGTGAGATCCTCGACGTCGCATGGCATTACCAGCGTCGAACCCAGTTGCGCGGCGAGCGGCTTCACCCGCTTTGCGATCGCTTCGCCTTGATAGGTGAACGCCAGTTCAGCGCCCTGTTCTGCCAAAGCCTTTGCAATGCCCCAAGCGATCGAATGATCGTTGGCCACGCCCATGATGAGTCCGCGCTTGCCTTGCATCAGCCGCCCGGGGAGTGCCCCCGCCGCGGCGTCAGGCGTCGACATGTTTGAAGACGAGCGAGGCATTTGTGCCGCCAAAGCCGAACGAATTCGACAGGACGGCACCAAGTTTCACATTGTCGCGGCGGGCACGCAGGATGTTCATATCGGCGAATGCCGGATCGATTTCTTCGATGTTGGCACTCTCGGAAATAAAGCCGTTTTGCATCATGAGCAGGCAATAAATGGCTTCCTGCACCCCTGTCGCCCCCAGCGAATGGCCGGTCAGCGATTTGGTGGCCGAGATCGGCGGACATTTTTCGCCCGCGCCGAAGACCTGCCGGATCGCTTCGATTTCCTTCAAATCGCCGATCGGCGTCGAAGTGGCGTGCGGGTTGATATAGTCGATCGGGATTTTCAGATTTTCCAGTGCCATATTCATGCATCGCACCGCGCCTTCTCCCGAAGGTGCCACCATGTCATGCCCATCCGAGGTCATGCCATAGCCTGCGATTTCACCATAGATTTTGGCGCCGCGCGCCTTGGCATGCTCATATTCTTCGAGCACGACCACGCCAGCCCCGCCAGCGATGACAAATCCGTCGCGGTTCTTGTCATAGGCGCGGGATGCCGCGCTTGGCCGGTCATTGTAGGACGATGACATCGCGCCCATGGCGTCGAACAGAACGGATAAAGTCCAATCGAGCTCTTCGCAGCCGCCAGCGAACATCAAGTCCTGTTTGCCATATTGAATCATCTCATAAGCATTGCCGATGCAATGATTGGATGTCGCGCAAGCCGAGGTGATCGAATAATTGACGCCCTTGATCTTAAACCAAGTGCCGAGGGTCGCCGAAGGCGTCGATGACATTGCTTTAGGCACAGCAAACGGACCGATTTTTTTAGGACCTTTGGTACGGGCGGTATCGGCGGCTTCGACCAGCGTGCGCGTCGAGGGACCGCCCGAACCCATGATGATGCCGGTGCGATCGCTCGATATTTCAGACGGCGAAAGGCCCGCGTCAAGAATCGCCTGATCCATGGCAACATGGTTCCAGCCGGTGCCGCCGCCATGAAAGCGCATAGCGCGGCGGTCGATCATGCCCTCCGGATCGAGCGTCGGAGCGCCATGGACCTGGCAGCGGAAACCGAGCTCCGCGTAGCGATCGGCCCTCACGATTCCGGACTTAGCCTCATGAAGCGAAGCCAGGACTTCCTGGGTGTTGTTCCCAATGGAGGAAACAATACCCATCCCGGTGACGACGACCCGTCTCATATGGTTCTCCTCGAAGGTCTCAACCGCGGCGGGAGACCTGATGCGTTTTGGGTCTAGCCTGCTTGTGGAGGAAGGCCAAGGTTGCTGGTATTTATCTACAAGATCTCAAGCGGCGGGAGCTGACTTTAAGTGGTTGGTACGGAGGCCTTGAACAAGCCGACCTTGAGATCCTTGGCCTCATAGACCCGCGTTCCATCGGCTTCGAGCCAGCCATCGGCAATGGCAAGAACGAGTTTGGTCTTGAAAACCCGCTTCAAATCAACACCGTAAATGATTTTTTTGACTGTCGGCAGGATTTGATCGGAAAACTTGACCTCACCCACCCCCAGCGCGCGGCCGCGCCCCGGCAGGCCGAGCCAGCCGAGGTAGAAGCCAAGAAGCTGCCAAAGCGCATCGAGACCGAGGCATCCCGGCATGACCGGATCATTTTTGAAATGGCTTCCGAAAAACCAGAGCTCAGGCTTGATTTCAAATTCCGCCCGGATGACGCCCTTGCCATTGGCACCGCCCTGCTCGGAAATATCCGCTATGGAGTCAAACATGAGAAGCGGCGGCAAGGGCAATTGTGCATTGCCGGGACCGAAAAGATCGCCGCGCCCGCAAGCAATAAGATCTTCGTAGGAAAAATTGGAGCGCCGTTCGCTCATGCCCGTAATTCTTTCGCCAATGGAAAACTCTCCCTCGCCATGCTCGACCTGCCGGCTGCCGCCGTCAAGAAAACCAACCCGCGCCGTCGCACACTATGCTGGAGGCTTGAAAACGCGGCCTTCTAACACAGCCGCTGGCAGGCTGAAAGCCGGAGATGCACGGCTTTTCCTATGGTTTTACCCGTAAAAAGCGGCTTTGGCTTCCTTGCCATGTTGACCGTTCCGCTTAGGTATCCAAAAGCGGCGGGACAGGCCGCAGCGCAGCAAAAGTGAGATACCCAGTAAGACGGTTGCCGATCCCTGGAAGCTCTCTTATATTGTTGTTGTCATAGGCATGTCGCTTTTCCGGCATGAAGGGGTTCCTTGGATGCCGCAATCAAAACGCACTCCTAAAACGCGCCGCCGCGAAGCTGCGCGGCGAACCGCGCTTGGCGTCGTGCTCGCCGGCTGCCCGGTTCATGAGTTGCGGACCAAACTGCGCTCCGCGGGGATGCGGCCAACTCCGCAAAGGGTAGCGCTCGGCTGGCTTTTATTCGGTAAGGGCGACCGGCATCTGACAGCGGAAAAGCTTCTTGAAGAGGCGCAATCCTCACGGGTACCAATCTCTCTTGCGACGATTTACAACAGCCTGCACCAATTTACGCAGGCCGGCCTGCTGCGCGAAATCGCAATCGACGGGTCGAAAACCTATTTCGACACGAATGTCTCAGACCATCATCACTTCCTGATCGAAGACAATCATATGCTGATCGATATTCCGCAGGTCTCGGTCGATCTTCTGCAATTGCCGGAACCGCCGGACGGAAAGAAGATCGCAGCTGTCGATGTCGTGGTACGGCTCAAAAACGCATAATCTGTGTTCTTTGGCTCTAAAAGCCTCGTCTAGAGCCGTTGTTGAGACCCTTCATAGGCGGTTTTCTATTCGATCTTCTCATTCGGATAGACGCCCCAGAGGTTGGACTGCTGGATATAGCCGTCAAATCCTTCGCCTGAAATCCGGCACCAGACGCCATCGCATTTATTAATCCCCGCGATCACATTTGCTTGCAGACGCGCCACAGGGTCAGATTTTTCGCTTGGTTTATTATAAAGGAAAAAGACCTCATTTTTTTTCCATGGGGCAACCAAAGCGGTACGGCGGCCCGATAAAAGCGAATGCAGCACCCAGCCTTCCGTCCCTTCCGAATCACGGATACGGCGCCAAGTTTCTGATTCAGCAGTAATTTCTACCGGCAGACCGGCCCGCTGAAACACCCAGACTGTGCGATGGTCCTTCGATGGGCCCTCACGCAGGTTCACCCGGTCTGACTTAAGGCTGACATAGCGCGGCACTGGCAAGCCGCTCGCGGAGCCGAGCTGGTCGGCAAAAGCGGGATGAAGGGCTAGCGCCACGGCCGCGATGGCCCAAAGAGAAAGCATGAAGGCGAGACCGGTTTTAGACGGACGAAAAAACATTCTCAATTGTCCCAACATGCCTTGCGGCCGGTGACGCACTTTGTGCCGTGCAATGCGGGCCGCTTCTTGTCTTTGATCCGGCGTCTGTTAGAGAGTCGTCACGGATGAAGCGCCCTTGTGACCTTCGCCGAGCATTGTTTAAAGCCGGGTGAAAAAGCAGCACCATGCTGCGATTTGACTTAAGAATAAGCGCGCCCGGCTTTCTTCGATATCGCCGCCGCAAAACGGGAACCGGAATGGCCAAGAAAAAACCGCTGGTCGTGGTGACCCGCAAATTGCCTGACGTTGTCGAAACACGCATGTGCGAATTGTTCGACACGCGCCTGAACATCGACGACCGCCCGATGACGGCGGCCGAAATCATCGAAGCGGCGCGCGGCGCCGATGTGCTTGTCCCGACCGTGACAGACCGGATCAGCGCCGACATCATCGCAGCGGCGGGCGATCGTATGAAGCTCATCGCGAATTTCGGCAATGGCGTCGATAATATCGATGTTTTAGCCGCGCATGAGCGGGGCATCATCGTCACCAACACGCCCGGCGTCCTCACCGAAGATACAGCCGACATGACCATGGCTTTGATCCTTGCCGTTGCGCGGCGGGTCGTCGAAGGAGCGCATGCCATCCCTAGCGGTGAATGGGGCGGCTGGTCGCCGACCTGGATGCTCGGACGCCGCATCACCGGCAAAAGATTGGGCATTGTCGGCATGGGACGGATCGGCCAGGCTCTGGCGCGCCGGGCGAAGGCCTTCGGTCTGCAAATTCATTATCACAACCGCCGCCGCCTGTCGGCTGCGATCGAGGAAGAGCTTGAGGCGACCTACTGGGAGTCGCTCGATCAAATGCTGGCGCGGATGGATATCCTTTCGATCAATTGTCCGCATACGCCCGCGACCTATCACCTCTTGTCGGCGCGGCGGCTCAAATGC
>Ga0116227_10010573_pt1 | contig 16027 bp, 15 predicted proteins | sample S1TSphgellanicum_FD_89693 | JGI IMG/M metagenome (GOLD analysis project Ga0116227, IMG submission 89693) | Host-associated microbial communities from peat moss isolated from Minnesota, USA - S1T2_Fb - Sphagnum magellanicum MG | ecosystem: Host-associated > Plants > Peat moss > Unclassified... | reverse complement strand
CGCAGGCGGTTGCCGACCGGATCGTAATCCCAGGTGCCGATGTTGGCCGCTGCCGTGGCGAGGCGCAACCGGCTCTCGCTGCTGGCCAGATCGTGGATGCTCTCGCGCATCTCGAACTGCTTGCGCCGCGCCCGCATCGCCGAGGCAATCGCGCTGAGCAGCGAGGCCGCGCCCAGCGGCCGTTCCAGCACCACCGTGTTGGTGATGAAATCGAGCAGCCGCAGCGGGCTGGCCGGGTCCTGCGCGCCGCGCGTCGAACGCGGCGCCTTGAGCAGCACGAAGGGCACGTCCGACCATGGCGGCTGCGCCTCGAAAGCCCGGCGCAGCGGGGTGAGATCGCCGCGCAGCGCTTCCTCGGTCAGCAGGATCACGCCGATGTTCTCGTCGAAGGCGCGGCCCACGCCCTCCACATCGGCGCACAGGCCGACCTGATAGCCCTCGCTTTCCAGCAGAACGGAAACGCTGGCCGCATCGCGCCCGAAAGGCGCGCAGACCAGTACCCGCTTGCCTTCGCTCAGGCGCTCATCCGCCACGGCTGCGTTCGTCCATCAGCGGGCCGCCGCCGCCCAGATATTCGGGCGTTCCGGTCAGCACGCCGCGGAAACCCTCCAGCGGATCGCCCAGGCGCAGCCCCTTGGCATCGATGCGGAATTCGCGGATCGCATCCTCATGGCTGCCACCCCGGTTCTTCAGCACCGAGATCGCCTTGCGAATGCGCCCCTGCGCCTCGAAAAAGCGCAGCAGCAGCACGGCATCGGCCACATAGGAGATGTTGAGATTGGTCGCCATCGTTCCCACCAGCCCGCTCTGCGGGTTGATCAGGAACGTGATCACCCCCTGCTGGTTGAGATAGGACAGCATCTCATGCATCTGCAGCAGCAATTGCTGTTCCTGGGGCATGGCCGCCATATAGCCGTTGAGGCTGTCGATCACGATCATCCGCACGCCGCGCTGCTCGACCTCGTAACGCACCCGCGACGCGAATTCACCGGGCGAGATTTCCGCCGGATCGTTCTGCTGGATCACCAGCCGCCCTTCCTCGACATGGCTGGCAACATCGAGGCCAAAGGCTTTTGCACGCGCCATCAGCGTGCCGATGCGCTCGTCGAATTCGAAAATGGTGCAGGGCTCGCCCCGCTCACAGGCGGCATGGAGGTATTGCAGCGCAATGGTGGTCTTGCCCGCGCCCGCAGGCCCCGTGATCAACGTGCTGGTGCCGCGCAGTGGCCCCCCCGCCAGCAGATCATCCATTTCGGGAATGCCGCTGGGCACCGGATCGCCGATGAAAGAGCTGTGATGGTCCGAGGCGATCAGGCGCGGGAAAATGTCCACCCCGCCCTTGCGGATCACCAGATCGTGGAAACCGGCGGTGAAATCCACGCCGCGCAATTTCTGCACCTGCATCCGCCGCCGCGCCGCGCCAAAGTCCAGAGTCAGCCGCTCCAGCGTGATAACCCCGTGGCACAGGCTGTGGAGATGGGCATCGCGCGCATCGGCCGCGCCGGTCATATCGTCGACCAGAATGACTGTGCTGTCGCGCCCGGCAAAGAATTGCTTCAACGCCAGCACCTGCCGCCGGTAGCGCAGCGCGTCCTGAGCCAGCAGCCGCATTTCCGACAGGCTGTCGAACACCACGCGGGCCGGTTTGACCCTTTCGACCTCATCCTGAATCAGGCGGATCGTCTCGCCCAGCTCCATCTCCCACGGGTGGAGGATCGACTGTTCGCGCCCATCGCCGAAGATACCGTCGGTCGAGTCCAGTTCGAAGACATCGAAACCATCCAGCGCCCAGCCATGCGAGGCCGCCACCACGCGCAATTCCTCGCGCGTTTCGGACAGGGTGATGTAGAGAACCCGCTCGCCCCGTGCCACACCTTCACGCAGGAATTGCAGCGCCAGCGTGGTCTTGCCCGATCCCGGCGCGCCCTCCAGCAGATAGAGCCGGTTGGCGGGAATGCCGCCCTTGAGAACAATGTCGAGCCCGGCATTGCCGGTGGAAATTATCGTGAGGTCCGTCATGCATCCCGCCCGTTGGCGCTCCGGGTGCGCCTGCTGCGCGGTTGAAACGCCAGCGCGGGCGGAATGTTCCTCGGTTTCAGGGGTTCCGGGTGGTTTCCCGTGCAGTGCGAATGGCATTGGCATGGCGCTCACGGCGGCGGCGATAGAGCACCGTCCACAGCGCCAGACCGCCCATCGTGCCATAGCCGATCACCGGCCCGACCACGAGGTAAGCCTCGATCGACAGCGCATAAATCAGCGCCAGCGAGACAAGAAAATCCACCAGCAGGCCAAAGCCCCACACCAGCGTCATCACCATCACCGTATGGCGCACCATGGCATCGTCGCGCTTGGCGTCGAACTCGGCGAGCGACCTGGCGGATTCGCGGGCCATGGTGGCGCGGGCCAAAGGATAGATCAGCGGCTTGCCGATCGCCGCCGAGCCGAGGAAGGCCAGAGCGATCACCAGCGTCACCAGCTTTTCGCGCAGTTGCAGGAACTGCGCCGAACCGCCCCCGGCCATCGCCAGCAGCGAGAGCCCCAGCCCGACCAGCGCCAGCACCGAGAGCGCATCGACGCTGCGGCTGCGCCAGAAGGTGACGACGCTCCACACCAGCGGCGGCAGGCAGGAGGCGAGCAGCGCCGGCACCTGCCCCTGACTGCCCTGAAGCGCATGATAGATCCCCAGCGGAGCAAGGATGTTGATCGCCACATCCAGCGCGAAGGCGGGCCCATTGTCACGCAGCCAAAGGGTGATGGGTGAGCGGTTCATGGCGGTCTCCGTCGAAAGCTGGCGGGGGGCGAGAAGGCTGGGGGCGGTCACTGGGCGTCTCCCTGAGCAATCCAGTTGCCATGGAAGCCGGGGGGCACGCGATGCGGCAGGCGGATGCTGGCGACGGGTGCGTCTTCGAAACGGCGTGTGTCGAGGATCACCAGGTCGGTGGTCTGGCTGTTCATATCCACCACAAAGCCGATCAGCCAGCCCTCGCCCTCGGCGCTGGTGTCGTGTTCGGGGACGAAAACGAACTCGCCGGGGTGGCGGCTGGCGCCAAAGTCATGGACCTGCCGCGTGCCGCTCGCCAGATCATGGGCGTAAAGCGCGGTGGCGCCGACAAAGCGGTCCGCCGGATCGGAAGGCAGCGCCATGCTCCAGGCGTAACGATAGGGCTGGCCGAAGAAACGCTCATCACAGCGCGGGAATTCCTGAGCGGCGGCGTCCAGCGTGGTGATCGCCACGCTGCGGGTCTCGGGGGCGACGGTCCAGCGCTCCAGCCCCCGGTTGCGGGCATCGGGGCCTTGCGCACCCTCCCCGAACATCGAGGCATAGGCGCAGACGTCGATCACCACGCGGCCATCCGCATCGTCATAGGCATTGGCGACATGGAAAGCGAAGCCCGGCGCCATATCGCACCAGATGATCTCCTCCTGCGTGCCATGGCGCGGCATCAGGCCGATGCGCGCCTGATGGTCGGGGTTCCAGCGATAGGGGAAGCTGTGCCCGGCGATCAGCGTCTTCATCGAAAAGGTGACGGGCAGATCGAGCACGATCACAAAGCGCTCGGTGATGGCGCAATCATGGATCATCGGCCCGTGCTGCACGGTGATGGGTTCCTCGCGCACCACCTGCCCCGCGCGGTCCACCACCACATGGCGGATGGTGCCGGGGTCGCGGCCTCCGTAGCAGATGGCGTGATTCTCGCCGGTTTTCGGATCGAGATGAGGATGCGCCGAGAAGCTGCCCTTCAGCGTGCCGTCGAAGGGATTGTAGCGCTGCGCATCGAGCATCTCGCCCAGTTCGAGCGGATAGCTGCCCGCCTCGACCAGCGCGAAGCTGCGCCCGCCGATGCTGACGACATTGGTGTTCACATTGTCGAAGATATGGCGCGGGCCCGGTGCGGGCTCCTCGCCCAGCGCCTTGGCCACCGCGTTGGAGCGCACCCAGCGGTTGCGATACCACAGCGCCTTGCCCTCCGCGATGGCCAGCCCATGCACCATGCCGTCACCGGTGAACCAGTGGTAGGAGGCCGGATCGGCTTCGATCGGATTGGGCCCGATGCGCATATAACGCCCGCTCAGCCCTTCCGGGATGACGCCCGTCACCGCCAGATCGGTGAGGGTCACCTCTTCCTCCATCGGCGTGTGGATGCCGGTGAGGAAGGGGTTGCCGCCTTCCGGTTCGGGCAGGCGCTTGCGGTTGAAGGTGGCCAGCGCTTCCACGCCTTTGGTGACTGCGGATCGGATCAGGGTTTCCATATCGGCCTCCAATGTTTACAGTGTTATCATGACTCAGGATGGTAACAGTGTCAACATCGATAAAAAGCCCTATCATCATGGCGATCTGCGCAGCGCGTTGATCGAACAGGGCCTGGCCCTGCTGGCCCAGCGTGATGCCGATTCGCTCTCCCTGCGTGAGGTGGCGCGCGCCGCCGGGGTCAGCGCGACCTCGGTCTATCGCCATTTCCCGGACAAGGAGGCGCTGTTCACGGCGCTGGCGATGGAAGGTCTGGCCCAGCTTGGCGCGGCGCAGAAGGCCGCGGGTCAGGCCGCTGGCGGCGGGAAAGAGGCCTTTGCCGCCACGGGCCGCGCCTATGTGCGCTTTGCCCTGGCCAATCCGGCGCTGTTCCGCCTGATCTTTGCCTCCCCCGCGCTGGAGGCCTCCAAGGCGAGCGGCAGGCTGGATTCCGAGGCTTTCATGCTGCTGCAGGCCAATGCCGCCGCGCAGGCCGCCAAGGATGGCGGCGAAACCGGGGTGCGGACACTTCAGGCCTGGGCGCTGGTGCATGGGCTGGCCATGCTGATGCTCGACGGCCAGATCGAGGCCGACGACGGGCTGATCGACCATGTGATCGGTTAAATTCGCCCCGGCCCGCTCCCCCGGCCCGGCCACCCATCGGTGGCATGCTGTGGGTGGTTGGGCCGGGGGAGCGGGCCGGGGCCGTTCTGACCATGTGCTCTTTCGCACATGGTCCAGACATCAGGACCGATACCGGCTCGGCGACACCCCCAGCGCCCGCCGGAACATCGTCGAGAAATTGCCCGGCCCCTCGTACCCCAGATCGAGCGCGATGGCCGTCACCGGCTCGCCCGCTGCAAGCCTCGGCAGAGCGGCCGAGAGGCAGGCCTGCTGGCGCCATTGCGCGAAACTCATCCCTGTCTCGCGGCGGAACAGGCGGGTGAAGCGGCGGCGGTTCATCGCCAGCGCATCGGCCCAATCATCGATGGTGGAGGCCGCGCTCGGCCGCTCCAGAAAGGCATGGCAGCGCGCCGCCAGAGCGCCATGCGCCGGAAAGGGCACCGATAGGGGAATCGAGGGCGCTCCGGCAATCTCCGCCACCAGCAATTGCATCACCAGACCGTCGCGCCCCGCCTCGTCATAGAGCGTCGGCAAATCCGCCGCCGTCACCAGCAACTGGCGCAACAGCGGTGACACCGACACCACCCGGCAGCCCGTGTCAGCGGACAGATCGGGATGCGGGGTCAGCAACACGCTGCGCGTCTGCACCGCGCCGACCATCCGCACCGCATGCGGCGTGCCACCGGGAATCCACACACCGCGCTCCGACGGGGCGACCCATGCCCCTTCGGGCGTGCTGACTGTCACCACGCCGCTGACGGCATACAGAAATTGCCCCCGCCGGTGGCGATGCGGCGCCAGTTCGAAATCGGGGGGATAGTCATGGCCGATCGCCATCACCGCGCGGGGGATCGACTCATCGCGCTGATCATAGAGCGGAGGATCGCCGATCCAGTCCCGGAATGTCCTGCTCTCAAACATGAATGACCCATCGAACGAAGCGGGACAGCGCGAATCGGTCTAGGCCTTATGGCCGATAGGAGCAAACACAATGCGTCAAACAGCCACGGCGAGCCCCCCCGCCGCCGTCCCCTCCCTCCAGTCGACAGCCAGCGTCGAGGGCACCGTTTTCAGCGTGATCGTGGCGATCAGCTTCTGCCATCTGCTGAACGACATGATGCAGTCGCTGCTGCCCGCGATCTATCCGGGGCTCAAAAGCGAGCTGAACCTCAGCTTCGGGCAGATCGGCATGATCACGCTGGTCTATCAGATCACCGCCTCGATCCTGCAGCCGCTGGTGGGCCTCTATGCCGACAAGCGGCCGACGCCCATGGCGCTGCCGGGCGGGACGCTGTTCTCGCTGGCGGGTCTGGCGGTGCTGTCGGTGGCACATGTCTATCCGCTGGTGCTGCTGGGCGCGGCGCTGCTGGGCGTGGGTTCCTCGGTGTTCCATCCCGAAAGCTCGCGCGTGGCGCGCATGGCCTCGGGTGGGCGGCATGGGCTGGCGCAGTCGATGTTTCAGGTCGGCGGCAATGCGGGACAGGCATTAGGACCGCTGGCCGCTGCGCTGGTGGTGGTACGCTGGGGCCAGTCGAGCCTGGCCTTCTTCGCCCTGCTGGCGCTGCTGTCTGGCGCGATCCTGTGGAATGTGGCGCAGTGGTATCGCCATCACGGGCTGGCGCGCCTGAAGATCGGCAAGGGCGCGGGCCATGTCGAGCTTCCGCGCGGTGACGCGGCGCGCGGCATCTCGATCCTGCTGGCGCTGATCTTTTCCAAATATGTCTATCTCGCCAGCCTGACGAGCTATTTCACCTTCTATCTGATCCATCGCTTTGGCGTGTCGGTGCAGAACGCGCAGTTCCACCTCTTCGCCTTTCTGGCGGCGGTGGCCGTGGGCACGGTGGTCGGCGGACCGCTGGGTGACCGCTTCGGGCGCAAATATGTGATCTGGTGCTCGATTTTGGGCGCTCTGCCTTTCACCCTGCTGCTGCCCTACGTCGGGCTGGTCTGGACGGGCCCGCTGACGGTCATCATCGGCCTGATCCTTGCCTCGGCCTTTCCCGCCATCGTGGTCTTCGCTCAGGAACTGGTGCCGGGCAAGGTGGGCATGATCTCGGGCCTGTTCTTCGGCTTTTCCTTCGGCATGGGCGGGCTTGGCGCCGCCGTGCTGGGCTGGATCGCCGACCGGCAGGGCATCGAGGCGGTCTATCAGATCTGCGCCTTCCTGCCCGCCATCGGCCTGCTCACCGCCTTCCTGCCCAATATGGAGAAGCGGAAGCAGGGTTGATCCCGCAAGGTGCCGGGCCGGGAAAGCAGGCCGGTGCCGTTCTGACAAGGCGCTTGGCGCCTTGTCCTATCAGTCAATCAAAGCGTTGAGCGCGGGCAGGAAATGCTCGCGATGTTCCGCCGGAACGCGCGCCATCAGATCGTCCTCGAAACGGGTGACGATGGCGCGCACCTCTTCCAGCCTCGCCTCGCCCGCTTGCGTCAGTACGATGGCCTGCGACTTGCGATCGATCGGCTCGCGCGCGATCAGCCCGGCACCCTCCAGCCGGTTGAGCAGCGGCACCATATTGGCCCGCTGAATGTCTAGCAGCCGCCCGATGTCGCTGGAGGTCATGTCCGCACGACCGCCCACCAGCAGCAGCACCGAAGCATCCGAAATCTTCAGATCCAGCACCGCAAGCCGCCCGGCCAGCTCCGCCATCATCGCACTGGCCGCGCGGCGCAGGGTAAAGCCCGGCAGGGCGCTCATCGGGTGATCGGCATCTCCACCTGCCACCATGGCCTCATTCACACGTTCCCCCAACGTCATACTCCATCATGCGTCTTGAACGACGGCATTCCCAACGCTATCAACAATAGCAACTACAAGATTCCCGGAAGAATGCCACGACTGAGCCACCGGATGAAGACCCCGTTAGGCCAGATTCCGGGATGGGAGAAGCAGTATGACCCAGACCGCCCCCTGGCAACGCCATGCCTGGTACGTCGCCGCCACGATCGATGAAGTCACCGACAAGCCGCTCGCCCGCCAGATCTGCGGGGAACGCATGGTGTTCTTCCGCGGCGCCGACGGCCTGTCCGCGCTGGAGGACTTCTGCCCCCACCGCGGCGCGCCGCTCTCGCTGGGCTTCGTGCGCGATGGCATTCTGGTCTGCGGCTATCACGGGCTGGCCGTGGGCTGCAGCGGCAAGGTGGACAACATGCCCGGCCAGCGCGTCGGCGGCTTCCCCCCGGTGCGGCGCTTCGCGGTGGTGGAGCGCTATGGCTTCATCTGGGTCTGGCCCGGCGCGTTTGAAACCGCCGATGAGGCGCAGATGCCCGTGCTCCGCTGGGCCGAAAGCGAGGAATGGGCCTATGGCGGCGGCTATTACCACATCGCCTGCGACTACCGCCTGATGATCGACAATCTGATGGACCTCACGCACGAAACCTATGTCCATGCCACCAGCATCGGCCAGAAGGAGATCGACGAGGCCCCCGTCCGCACAAAGATCGAGGGCCACGAGGCCATCACCAGCCGCTCCATGGACGGCATCATCGCCCCGCCCTTCTGGCAGATGGCCCTGCGCGCCGCGGGCCTGCCCGACGACCAGCCGGTGGACCGCTGGCAGGTCTGCCGCTTCTCGCTGCCCAGCCATGTGATGATCGAAGTCGGCGTCGCGATGAGCGGCGAAGGCGGTTACGACGCGCCCAACGAGCGCAAGGCCTCCAGCGTGGTGGTGGACTTCATCACGCCGGAAACCGAAACCAGCCATCACTACTTCTGGGGCATGGCGCGCCGGTTTTCAGTACAGGACGCAGAGTTGACCGACCGTATCCGCGAGGGTCAGGGCAAGATCTTCGGCGAGGATCTGGCCATGCTGGAGCAGCAGCAGCGCAATCTGCTGACCTATCCCGACAAGCGCCTGCTGTTGCTGAACATCGATGCGGGCGGGGCGCGGTCCCGGCAGATGATCGAGAAGGCGATTGCGGCGGAGCGGGTGGCGGAAATCGCTTGAATTAAGGGGGGTTAAGGAAAAGATGCGAGGGTGATACACCCTCGCGCTCCCATTCATGCCTGCGTTGCGCACAGGGTTCGGCCTTAAGCCAAGGACGCCGCGCCACAGGCAACATTCCCCGCACAGCGCATCGGATTTCCAGCCCGCGGCGCCTTAGGTTGAGCAGGTGGAGAGGTTTCGCGCGACAATTCGGCGCCACCGCCCTTTCGCCGGAAGACATTATGGGAGCGCGAGGGGGTAACCCCCTCGCTTCTTCCCTTACTTGTCCGAAGATCCTTCGACCGGCACAGCCTCCGCCTTCTTCTCCTTGTGAGGCCGATGGTAATGCAACCCCTCGATCTCCAGCCGCCGCCGCAGCATATAGTCCTCACGCATGGCGGCATAGGCATCGCTGGAGTTGCGGGCCCCCTGAATCCGCGCATTGTTCTTCAAGCGGCGGTCCATCGCGCCAAAGACGATCAGCGGCGCGCCATAGACGGGGTTGCGTGCCACGCGGCCGAGCGAGAGCGGGATCACCAGACGGTCCAGCGTGTTGCCGATAACGTCGCGGATGGTGGTCGGCCCGACCAGCGGCAGGAACAGGTAAGGCCCTGATTTTACGCCATAGAAGGCCATGGTGTCGGCAAAGCCGTTGGGGCGGCGCGGCAGATGCACCGGCTTGCGCTTGGCCATGTCGAACAGGCCTGCGACGCCGATGGTGGAGTTGATGATGAAGCGCGCGACGGTCTCGGCGCTTTTGCCGACGCGGTGCTGCAACAGGAAGTTGATCGCGATATAGGGCTCGCGCAGATTGTGGACCATATTGTGGATGCCGTCGCGCGCGGGCTCGGGCACGATGCGTTCATAACCCCCGGCGAGCGGCCCGACGACCGCCTTGTCCACCGCCTGCACCGCATCGAAGGAGACCTTGTTCACAGCCTCCAGCGGGTCGTAGCGCACATGGCGGCGGGCCGAGACAATGATGTTGGGCTCCTCGTCCTGAGCGACGGGCGCGGGTTCGGGCGTCGGCTCCAGCAGCGGCGGCACGGGCGTGATGGTGAGCGGCGGCACCTTGGCGGGCGCGGGCGTGGCGTCAGCCTGCGTCGGCGCGGCAGGCGCGGTGGTGCTGGCCGTCTGCGCATTGCAGTCGGCGGTGCAACTCATGCCATCCGGCTGCGCGGGTACCGGGTTCTGCGCGAGAACCGGTGGCGACAGCAGTGCAAATCCAATCCAAGCCGAAAGGCCAACAGCCACAGCGAAACATCCCCCCCGGGAGTGTCCGAAAACCGGAAACACATCAAAAACATGTGGATGCCCCCATCCAGAGCGCGGTTGTAACAAATTGTACGCCTATGCCTAGAGGCTTTGCGATGGATTGCATGACCCGCAATGGGGCAGTCCTTCGGGCTGCTCGCGCAACTCTGCTTTGCGTTCAGCTTCTTGCGCCAGCTGACGGGTGGCGGCACCAGCGTTCGCCGACTCATGCATACCCAAGGAACAATTTTGGTTAGTTGAATAGAGTCAAGGTTAAATGAATCACGATTCCCTAATGTTTCGCTGGCACCCCCGGGGCAATTCATACAACTTGTCAGCTTGACGGAAAAATACTATGAAGCCGCGTCTTTCGGGGGGCCGACTATTGTCTACGATCGCACTGGATCTGCTGGAATCGGTTCTGGCCCATCTTGATGGTGCGGAATTGCATATTGCCGCCGCCCATGTCGCGGCAGCAATCGATGTCGTGCGTGAGGAACTGGCCGTGCTCACCCCCAACGCCGACGCTTCGGCCTGAGCAGCGATAGCCCGTCCAGACATTGCGGGCATCCATCGCGAATCGCCGGCGATCCCTGTCGCTGAAAGGGCGAAAAGCACCGCAGCGAACAAAACCAAACCCTTGATTCGGCATACCCGCCTTCCAATAATAGGTCACGCATTCTCCACCATTCCGGGCATGGCCTGCGCCAGTGCCCGCCAGCGGGACGTGACATGAAAAAGATCGGTTTTCTCTCCTTTGGCCATTGGTCGGATCAACGCGGATCGGCCACCCGCTCGGCCAGCGACGTGCTGCTGCAATCGATCGATCTGGCGGTCGCGGCGGAGGAATTGGGGGCCGACGGCGCCTATTTCCGCGTGCATCATTTCGCCCGTCAGCTGGGCTCGCCCTTTCCGCTACTTGCGGCGGTGGGCGCCAAGACCAAAAGCATCGAGATCGGCACCGGCGTGATCGACATGCGCTATGAAAACCCCTTCTATATGGTCGAGGATGCCAGCGCGGCCGATCTGATCGCGGGCGAAAGGCTGCAACTGGGCATCAGCCGCGGCTCGCCTGAGCAGGTGATCGACGGCTGGCGACATTTCGGCCACGCCCCCGCCGAGGGCGAAAGCGATGCCGATATGGGCCGCCGCCATGGCCAGATCTTCTTCGACCTGCTGAAAGGCGAGGGTTTCGCCAAGCCCAACCCCAGCCCGATGTTCCCCAACCCGCCCGGCCTGCTGCGGCTGGAGCCCCATTCTCCAACCCTGCGCGACCGCATCTGGTGGGGATCGGGCAACAACACCACGGCGGTCTGGGCCGCGCAGCAGGGGATGAATCTGCAAAGCTCCACCCTGAAAGCCGATGAAAGCGGCGAGCCCTTCCACATCCAGCAGGCCAAGCAGATCCGCCTCTACCGCGAGGCATGGAAGGAAGCGGGCCATGCGCGTCAGCCCCGCGTCTCGGTCTCCCGCTCGATCTTCGCGCTGATGGATGAGCGCGACCACGCCTATTTCGGGCGCGGCGACAGCAGCGACCAGATCGGCGTGATCGACAACATGCGCGCCGTCTTCGGCCGCTCCTACGCCGCCGAGCCCGACAAGCTGATCGAGCAAATGCGCAAGGACGAGGCGATTGCCGAGGCCGACACACTGCTGCTCACCGTGCCCAACCAGCTTGGCGTCGATTACAACGCCCATCTGATCGAGGCGATTCTGAAACATGTCGCGCCGGCGCTGGGCTGGCGCTGACACAGCAAAAGAGCGTTTTCGCGGTTAGCGAGAACGCTCTTGCTTTGCAGGCCAGATTGTCGTGCTTCAGGCGATGTGCAGCATATGGATCAGCCCCAGGCTGATCCCGCCCAGCACCACCAGCGAGAGCACCACGGCAGCCGTCACCCGCCCGCCCGCATTGGCCACGCTGCGCAGATCGACTCCCAGCCCCAGCGCCGCCATCGACACCACCGTCAGCACGCTGGCCGCATCCGCCGCCGGAGCCAGCAGCGCGGCAGGCACCAGGCCCAGCGAACGCACCGCCGTCAGCGCCAGAAAGCCCAGGATGAACCACGGCACCAGATGATGCAGCGCGGGGCGCTTGCCGGCATCGCCAGCGCCATCATGGTTCAGACGCGGCGCCATCAGCGACAGCATCACACAGACCGGCCCCAGCATCAGCACCCGGACCAGCTTGACCAGCGTCCCCATCTGGATCGCGGCGGCCCCCAGCGGCGCGGCAGCCGCCAGCACCTGAGGCACGGCATAGACCGTCAGCCCGGCCAGAGCGCCATACTGCAGCCCGTCGAGATGCAGCGCGATCCCCAGCAGCGGCAGGCCCAGCACCACGACCACGCCCAGCACGGCGGTAAAGCCGATCGAGGCGGCGACATCATCGCCATCCGCGCCGATCACCGGTGCCACGGCGGCAATCGCCGAATTGCCGCAGATCGAATTGCCGCAAGCCACCAGCAGCGCCATGCGCGGCGGCAGGCCCAACAGCCGCCCGATGCCGAAGCTCGCCGCAATCGCCGTGACCACGACGCCCGCAATGCCCAGCAGCATCCAAGGCCCCACCGCGAGTAGCGTCGCCGCGCTGACCGACAGGCCCAGCAGCACCACCGCCGCCTCCAGCAGCACCTTGGCACTGAAGGAGATGCCCGGCAGATAGTTGCGGCGCGGCGTCCAGAGCGTGCGCGCGCCTGTGCCCAGCAGGATCGCCAGCACGAGCGCCTCCAGCCATGCCCGGCCAAACAGCGCTTCTTCCACCTTCTGCAGGGCATAAGCCGCGCCGGTTACGGCAAGGCACAGCGCCAGCCCGGGGGCGAGGCGGAGAAGGACGGGGCGGGTTTCGGCAGGCTGGGTCATGGCTGTTTCCCTTCGAGACAGGAAACAGGTGGGCCTTTCCAACCAATCTATCCAACGGTTGATTTCTATGGTTCTGATCTATCCAGAAGATCATTCAAGGGGGAATTGGAAGGAAAATGCGAGGGGGTTACCCCCTCGCGCTCCCATAATGTCTTCCGACGCCATGGCATTGGCGCCGCATCGTGGGGTACCAACTCTCCACCTGTATTTATCCGGTGATCGGTTCGATCACCTCAGCCGATCAGATCACCCAGTCGGGCTGCTGGTCATAGGCGCGGATCACCGCCAGCAGCGCATCGCCAGCCTTGCCGCGATAGCGCTCCTTGTGGCGGATGCCGAAAAAGGGGCGCTCCGGCAGGTGGAACGGCAGGGCATGCAAGGCGCGCGCCTCGATCGACGGGCCCACCACCAGCGCGGAGAGCACGCCATGCCCCACACCCGCGCGCACCGCCGCCAGCACCGCTTCATTCGAGGGCAAGGTCAGCGCGATGTTCAGCGCCGCCGGGTCCAGCCCGCGATCCCGCACCGCCGCCTCGAAGGTCGAGCGCGTGCCCGATCCATCCTCCCGCATGATCCATGGCGCGGCGGACAGCCACTCATTGGTCACCGCCTCCACCGGCGCGGGGCCGACCATCACCATGCGGTCTTTCGCCACCGGCCATTGCGCCAGAGCAGGGTCGTCGATGGCGCCCTCGATCAGCCCCAGCTCGGCCTCGCCCAGCAGCACGGCGCGCGCGGCGCCCTCGGTGTTGTCGATGGCCACTGACAGCTCGATGCCGGGATAGCGGCGATGGAACACCGCCAGCCGCTCGGGCAGCCAATAGCCCGCGATGGTCTGGCTGGCCACCAGCCGCAACGTGCCGCGCTTCAGCCCGCCATAGTCGGCCAGCGCCTGCTCGGCGCTGGCGGCGCGGGCCAGCACGGCCTGCGCCTCCTCCAGAAACATGCGGCCCGCATCGGTCAGCTCGATGCCGCGCCCCACGCGGTGGAACAGCTTGACGTCATGGCGCGCCTCCAGCGCGGCGATGGCGCCGCTGGCCGCCGATTGGGTAACGTTGAGGGCCTGGGCGGCACGGGTGACATGCTCGCGCCGGGCGACCTCAACGAAGATGCGCAATTGCTCAAGCGTCATGCGCAGCGATGTGCCCGCTGTCCGGTCCCTTGGCAAGCGGCGGCACAGCGCCATGACCGGTGGTCATGCTGCGCAACACGCCGTCGCGGCGGATCAGCCCATGCATCAGCGCGGCGCCCAGATGGGCAAGGATCAGCGCGAAGAACAGCAGCGCCACCACCGTATGCGCCCAGCGCAGAAAGGCATAAAGCGCCAGATCATGCGGCAAGATCGGCGGCAGCACCACAGGCCCCACCTGCACCGGATAGCCCCCGGCCGAGAGCATCGCCCAGCCGATCAGCGGCATGCCCAGCATGCTGGCATAGAGCAGCACATGCGAGCCCTTCGCCACCATCTGCTGCACCTGCGGCAGATCGCTGGGCAGCGGCGGCGCGCCGGTCAGCAGCCGCAGCGGCAGGCGGATCAGCACCAGCACCAGAATGGCGATCCCCACCGGGCGGTGCAGCGCCAGCAGCATGGGATAGAGCGGCCCGGCGGTGGAGACCATGCCCACACCGATGAACATCATCGCCAACACCATCAGCGCCATCAGCCAGTGAAGCGCGCGCAGCAGCGGGTGGAAGTCCTGAGGATGACGGCTCATTGCCCCTTCTCCTTCAGCATGTCTTGTCCGGCGGCGCTGGTCCGCGGCCCCTCGCCCGCGCGGCGGGTGAAGGAGGTGGAATAGGTCTTCGACCGTGCGCCCAGCAAAGGATCGTCAGAGGGCGCGATGCCCGATGGCAGGATGGTGGGGTCGAAGTTGAGATCGCGGCAGGCGCCCTGTTCCTCGCTCTGCACGGCGGTCAGGGTCAGCACCCCGGCCTCCACGCTGCGATGCGGGCCGGTCCATTCCACGGTGGCCTTGTCGGTGACATCGCCCGGGTTGGCGACCACCAGTTTGAGATGCCAGCGCGAGGGGCCTTTGGCGGTGCGCGCGATCATCTCCTTGAACAGGGCGTCGCGCGGCAGATCCGCCAGCTTGGCCTTGTCGAGACCGGTCAGCGGCGCGTCGGGCTCGAACTGCCAGCGCACGAAGCGGGTGACGCCCTTGGCATCGGTGAAGCGGAAGGCGTTGATGCTGTAATAGGTGGCATTGGCAAAGCTGTCGGGCAGCACCGCCTTGGCCATATAGGCCAGGAAGGCGGGCACCTCGGGATGGCTGGCCATAAAGGGTTTGACCAGCGCCGGGTCGGGCTTGCCGGTCTTGGGATCGGGCGTGGTGGCGCGCTGCAGGCCCACGAAGCTGGGCACATCGGCCACCGGGAAGATCGGCGTATGGTCCATCGCCATGCGCCATTCCTGCCCGTCGGGGCTGCGCATCACCAGCGCCATCGAGTGGAAGACATTGCGCCCGTCACTGGCCAGCGGATTGCCTCCGCCCAGCGAAAAGCGCCCGATCACCGGATAGCTGCCGGCACGCAAACTGGAAGCCGTGGTCAGCTCATCCCCCGCGCCGCTGGCCTGGAACGAGCCGCTGAAACAAAGCCCCTTGGCATGGGCCCGGCGATAGCCGGGAAAGACCCCGCCATTGGCTTCCAGTGAATTGGCCACCTCGCCGCCGCCGATACGGTGCGGGCCGATCCAGCCCCCCGCCCAGCTCAGCCCTCCGGCGAGCACAAGAACAGTGGCGCCGATCAGCGCGGCGGGCAGCAGAGGATTGCGGTTTGGCGGCATGGAGACATCCTGTCGGCAAGGCTTGGCGGGGAAGGCTTGAACATGTCGGACGTATGAGAGGTTTTCATATATCCGTTTTCTATACGAAGCTATCACCCAAAAGGATGCGCTCTCTTGTCAGAGGCCGGGCTCCGGCCTTACCCCTGCCCCATGACCATGCATTACCGGGATGCCGAAGAAACCGACCTGCCCGCCATTGTCGCCCTGCTGGCCGATGATGCGCTGGGGGCGCAGCGCGAGGATGCCTCTTTGCCGCTGGACCCGGCCTATGCCGCGGCTTTCGCGGTCATGGCGCAATCGCCTTGGCTGCGGCTGGTGGTGGCCGAGGAGGAGGGGCGCATTCTGGGCACCCTG